>JGI24159J19872_10005980_pt1 | contig 15776 bp, 5 predicted proteins | sample Ectturendosymbi4_FD_19872 | JGI IMG/M metagenome (IMG submission 19872) | reverse complement strand
CTCTCTCTCTCTATATATATATATATATATATATATACATTCTGAATAACAAGCACGAAATAAATCAATACTTTTATGTTGTTTTTTAAAAACTCAAAAATGTTTGTATAGACAGGTAAAACTAACCAGCTCCTTTGTCGTATACCAGAAGAATATTTCCGTTGTGTGGTAAGGGGACCAGAAGAGGTGACATCAAAATACTTGTCCAGATCCAAACAAAAACCACCAATAGGAAGGTGATAAATGCACTTTTAAGCAAGTTGACCAATGAAATGGCGTCCTTCAATGGTCAGGTAGTTTTCATTGCCGTTGAGAAGGTTTAAACCAGTGAGTGGCAACAATAATGCAGTGACAATTAAGTCAGCAACTGCCAGATTGCAAGCAAACATGTTTCCTGTTAGTCGACGCCGTTCCTGCAACAACAAGTATGAATTAAATAAATGCTAAATATAACAACCCATAGTCAGATATTCCGGCTGTGGAAGTATGTGGAGTTCATAGAAAGAAGACACAGTTATTCAAAGAGAGTTGTGAACTGATAAAAGGAAAGAACATCAAATCCTATGGAAAGTTATGAAACCAAGTGGTGTTAGATTTCGGGTACATTTGTGCGTAAAGAAAGAAGCGTCTCTTTAGGAGGACTGCTAAAAAATAACCTGGCGAATGATTCGCTGACGGTGGAAGTAATTTTCCTTACTGATTGGCTTCATTGTCGCTTCCAATGTACGTTGAAAGGCTCAGCCTTTCTTGTTTTTCGTGAACTGTTACACTCTGTTTAATCGCGTGGTTTCTCTCTGGCACTCGTCATCGCGCACGTGTGTTATCTACAGAGGAAAAGTGTCTTTCTTAGATCGGTACCAAACGCAGATTTTCTTAGCAGTGACTGGTTTATGAGGCTCTGGGAAGGTCAGCCTTTTAGCTTCGAAAAATTCTCAGCAATTTCGTTGTAACTAGCCACAGTTCGTGTGTTTTTCTTTACTTGTTTTCAAGTGCCAACATTTCGCCTGTAAGATTTCAACAAACTGTGACTGATTCACTTGCCACCATCTTTGTGGCCTTTAACTATGAAAAATAGATACGCTTGCAAGTTTTAATCGTCGCAGAAGCATGAAAGCAGGCAGATTCCTCAGAAGCTTGCCGCAAGGCTAAAGTTTATTTGTTGTTTCCTTACTGAAATAATTTTCATCAGAGCCACACACGTGAAACTGATGCTGAGATCAAGTCAGTTTTCAAACGATATCAGCCGTACCAAGAGCCTGCAAGAAAATTTTAAGTTCTATCGAGTTCAAGGATTTCACATTTCAAAATGTAGCCTACTGGGCAAATTGTACCCTTCGCTTTCTTTTTCTCGATGAAACTTATTCTTCAAAGTCAAATTGCAACATTGCTAACCTGCTGAATGATGACAGAGTAGATTATTAAAATGTTCCCAATGGTCCCAACAGTCGAAACGATGAAAACAGTGGTAGCCACTGCAATATTTTGCGGGTGACCTGTCGTACCAGAAACAGACACCATTGTGTTGGTAACACCTGGATATAAAACTACAAGAAATTCTTAGTTGCTGGCAGTAGAGCATGTTGAAACAAAGTTTTTTGCAACGCTCATGCGACCGTTCTATACCATTTCAGAGATACTGATTACTGATCCTGTTATTTTGATTCTTGCGCGCTAGAAAGCATTAAAAGTTAAAAACGATAATGAGATTTATGCAACAAGCTATTGTTTTTTACCGACTACCATTAATCTAATTGCTATATATCCCCGAGATCACTGAGATGTTCGAGCAAAACTAAGATAATATAAATCTAAGGAAAGTTTTAAAGTCAATAGATTAGCTGTTTTATTTTCGTTTGTTACTTCAGTACCCAACACTGCAAAAATACCCGTTAAAGACATTAATTTTAACAGCATTTCCTTTTTGTAGGTGAACGGGAAGGAATCTACACCACAGCTTTGTTTGCGATAATGTGGCGTTGTCAAATTATTTGAGTCATGTTAAACTCGAATCACAAGTTTGTCGATTCTGAGTCCAGTCAGAATCATCAAATGTTTTCCATTCGAATCACTGATCTCGTTCGAGCTGAGTCAGAGTTGAGTTGCAAAAATGTTTTGTGATTTAAACCAAGGGATTGTCGGATCAACTGCTTTCCAATCAATTATAATCATATGTGCTCATTATTTTTAACGAATTGCTGAATTTTTCAGTTCCCACAGTATAGTTCGAGTCGCGGCACAAGTCAGGAAATACTTGTTTGAATTGAGTTGATCAAAACCAATCATTCCAATGTCCAGCCAAGTGATCCTGCAAAAAATGCCACGAGTAGCCATCGCATCATCTTTAAACGTCGTTATTCAACTCAAGTCAAGAAAATTCGTGACTTGAACCACGCCGCGTTGAGCCATCGACCCGAACCAGGCAGTCACTGGCCCTGAAACTGGTTTTCTGAATACCTAGGGTATTCCTTATCTGACACAACCGACTGTTTTTATATCCCTTTGTTGAACAATCAAATCGGCCAATCGCCATATCATGAATGCCCACGATAAGTTTCCAACGATACCTACCATCATTTTCGGTGGTGAAAAAGTTTAATGCTGTTTGATTCATGACCACACGATATGAAACCGTTGCTAAATTTGAAGTATTTTTGCTTAAACAAATTAAAACACGGATTAGCTTGAAGTACAAAACGAATCGTTACCATCTAGCAACAAAAAGCCTGCTGCAAAGCACACCCTAGAAATTGATTTGGTTTGTTTTTCTGTCAATTGCAACGTACTTTGTGGAAAACATCACACTTAGAAGTATCATAGAGACTAGTCTATCTATTTTGATTGAAGTTAAACGTGCATTGCACCAAACATCTTTAGTTTACAGACTTTGTGCAGGTCACAACGCACTTAACAGATATGACGTGCCTGGAAACGGTGCAAACAAAAACCTCAGACACACTGGTGTCTTACATTTTTTTGATCAAATGTAGAACACCTTAAATAATTTCGAACCCTTCCAACAATTTCAATGAAAGTGTCTTGCAATTCGGTAAAATATCAACTTCCATCAGTCGTAAAATAAAAAAGTGCGACATCTTTTAAACGCAACGCCAATATTTGGAGGGGCAATGAAATTTGTCCATTTTTTCATGTTTGCTCAAGTTTTTTCTTGATTGTCCCACCCATTTTGTATAAATTTTGTACAAGCTTCAAAATTGTGAAAACTTTCCGGAATACTTCACAAGTTTCGAAGAATATGTTACTCAATTTTGAACCAGATATGGCTCGATTTTCGCCTATTTTGTCCTGCTTTTATGCAAAATCACTTTGCCTCCTGTGTCCATGTTTACAAATATGACAGTCTAAAATGTGCAATTTAGACAGCTTTTGCTAGACTGTTGCTTGCTTCAAGCTCTCACTGGTTAACTTTCACATGAGGTTATAACAAAAGTGAACAGCTGTGCGAATTGTTGATTTACAAAATTACGAAATTTTTGCAGCTGTCCTATCGTCCGGAAGTTTAATTTGTCTCAGCCAAAAACCACGAGCCATACATCGTTTTGCCTTTTTTTCATTCTTGCACAAAGCTTGTGTTTACTGCAATCGGATTGCCACAGCTCCAGCAAACGCTGCCGCATTGCCTCAGATTGAAACAAGAAAAAGCCAATATAGGATGACATGACAGCAGTCGCTTAAACCTTTCAAAGCCCGCAGAGGCACGATCGTGCATTTTGAAGCTATTATCGGCAACAACTAGGGAACGGATTGCGCTATAGACACAGTGAAGTCATACTCGGGTTCGGAAGACAGCAGTCGATCCGATGAGTTTGAAAAAAAGGTATCTTAATATTTGAAAATTTTGAGAAAATAGAAAGTTTTGATTTTCCGGAAGCGATTTTTTGCAAAAAAGCTATTTGTTGGCAAAATTTTTCTCACGCTTCCCTCTTGTTCTGCAATTTTCTGACGTTTCGTTTGCGTTGATTGAGAACAATTCACCCTTCAAAATCCAAGGAGGGTAAAAACAACCCAAGTTTTGAGTTTTGCGCCATTTTACCTGCCAAAAAGCAAAGTTAATTTTTTTCAATTGTTATTTTTGCAACTTTACGGTCATGACAGAGCTCTTTTATGTAGAAACATTATTTCCAACGTGTTTTCTTTCCGCTCCACGGCTTTTAAATTAAAGACCACGAACTTTTTGGCAACGTGTAAAACGGGTTTTCCCACAAAAAGACGTGACAATTACGTTACAGGTACGCGCAGCATACCTCAAAAATTCACTGTTGTCTTCCAAATCAGAAGATGTTTTCACTGACTCGCTAGCTCGATCTACTCGCGAGTTAATTTATGACCGATTATAACTTCAAAAGACACTCGGACGACAGCATTGTTTAGAATCGGTCTTGTGAATCGATATCAAAAGAATGTCCGCAACGAAAAGCGGTTACAGTGGCATTTCATTGTCAAGCATTGGACCAAAGGTTTGACAGCAGATACTGAAAAATGAAACAGTCCTGCTTTTCCACGAGCAGCATTACTGTTATCATATTCCGATGTTCTTTTTGTTTTTATGTTGCCTTCCTGAATGCTTCTCAAGACATACCTTGGACTTTGGAAAATTTTCCCAACTGCTCCAGCCACAAAATTAAAAATATCCCCAATTTATTTTGAAATACTTTCTTCAGATCAGTAAAATTGAATAATTTTACAATTTCCACAGTTGGGGACTTGTAGCAAACTGCACGAAAAAACAATATTCGTGGGTTCTCAACTTTTGATGAAAAGTAAATACGATCATCCACTGCCTGGTAGTAATCGAGCAATTAAAATCAGTAATAAAGCAGTGAAAATGAATTGACATTTGAAAATAATTTTGAAGATATGTCCCAACTTTGCTTCAAGACAAAAAAGTCATTTGTGTCGTTGTAAGATGCCAGTTGTAGCAGTAGACCCAGCGCTGTTTAGAAAGACTTTTCAAAAGTAAAAATTGGACTAATTAGATAACTGAATTTTTTTGAGTTGTCCTAAATTTAGGGATTATCCAATCGGGAAGGTTTGGTTGAAAGTTCCAAAAATTGTCCACGTTGAACCTTCTAGTAAAGTAATATCGTTACACATAGAAAAGCAGCAAATCAAATCAAGAAATGCAGCAAATCATGGATATTTCAATATAAATAAAAGAGGAAGCCTTTTTTAAGTCACGCTCGGCTTTCTTGAAGCAAATAGTAACTTTACTCAAAACTTATAACACAACGAAATTGGAAATTAGCAGTTTATTATTTATTGTGGATATTCCAAGAAAATTATAAGGATGTTTTGAATAAGATAATTGATGCAAGTCACATCATAATTTTATGCAATTACATAGTAAGTTAGCAACTACCACAAAAATTGGCTTTTTGCAGATATTCACAATTTTTTCTTGGCAGCTATCTAATTTTTCTGGGCTGTTGTCCTTCTAACATATTCGATTCAAGTGTTCATGACGCATTTACCAAAACCTGGTTGAACATTTATCTTGTGAAACATTTTTGATAAACTGGATAAGGCAGCAGGAAAATGTTAGATTCCACGAACGCTCAAAGTGATTTTAATGCGCGCGGTGCCCCATAAATGGAATAAAATCGAATAGAGGTTCTTAGCAAAAGTTGAGCCAACCGCAAGTTGTGTTGTCGCGGTTCAATGTGCAGGTTGCGGGATTAATACTACATTGTGAAGTGGTTCTCTTGTTGAAACACAAATGGCCATAAGTGCCGTGGACTGCAAGGTTCCAGTCAAAGAGAAAAGGAAAAACCGACTAAAAATCCTCTTCGCGTTACCATAACTCTTTCTTGATCCACACACACGCAGGTCAAAGACAGCTTAAATTTAAACTTTAATGGTTCTTGAGTCGCTTTGCAGGAAACGGGGAACCACCGTGTCTCGAGCTGCTCCGATCAGCAGGATCGGCGAGCTATTCGTTCACGACGTAAATTTGTTGCGCTCAGGGCGGTGACTTCTGTGAGTGAAGTGATTGCGAATGTTTTTCAGCTAATTCTAAAATTGCAAATAAAGATGCGTTCTTTCGTTCTCCGCTCGGATTAGTCTCACACTTTTGGTGACAGCGATGAGGAAATTAATATGCGATGGAGTTGCGCCGAAAAGATCAATCGCCTGCGCGATTTTTACAGTGCTGTAACTTGGGGTTAATAACCCCCTTCAGTTTGATATGTTATAAAGATTGTATTATCTGCGCAAAGGAAGTTGATTGTTTTGGTATACATTTGCTTGCTAAATTGTCGACTTAATGAAAATACCACGGAATGAATTTGAATGCAAATTTCAAGGAACATTGTGAATGGGTTTTGGTGGGAATCTGGATTATCATCTGCATCCAGGAACCATCTCATCACTTTTTGCAGACCTTTCGTCTACTACGCATGTTTAAGATTGTGTTCCGCGATAGTTCAATTTGTCCGAAACAGTTGTCTTTATTTTGTCTGCTGTGGCTGATTAGCGCATGCGCTGACCGCATTGGCTACATTATCAATTTCTGTAGCATGATAAAAGCATAGAACTGTTGCACGAGCTCAAAACAACAGTTGTTAACATACAAGCATTCAGGCATTTGACGACGTCACAGCAGGGAATGTGGAAAACTGAAAGGTTGCTGAACTTTTATGCATAACAGAAAAACGAAAGTTTTCTTGCTTACGTTATGCGCATTCTCAATTCTTGTGTAGTTTAGCAAGATTCGATCTTGCAAACTGAAGTGTGCGCCAGCGAATCCAGCCGCATACTTTTCATTATGCTCGACTGCTCGTATTCGAAGAGACATTAGCGCAGCCTGATTTTGCAGTTGTAAATTGCTCTGACGTAGTCATGAGTGTGTTTTACTCCCCTGTTTTAACGCGCAGCCTGATATTTTTGCGGTTATGCACTGCTGTATCGTAGCGTTGGGCGTATTTTCCTCCGATTACAGCTTGGAGCGCTAATAGTTTACTGTATATTAAGTGCAATGGCACATAAAATTAGGAGAGTGCGTGTAGAAGAATATGCATATTGTGTCAACAAACTTCGCCAAACTGTTGGTTTACTTTAGAAACATGAACATGACGTCAAATTGTGACGTTACAAATGGCGCACACCAAATACAAATGACCACCATATGCCACTGAGTGAAAAATAACGCGAAAATTTTCTGCGTACGCCACTGCTCCGATGACATTCGAAAATGTCAGTGTCCTCCTTTTTGCATTTCTTATTTTACTGTACAAAACTGCAATGAACTGGCATAATTAGAGGTTTGGGGTGGAAAACTTAGCTAAAAGTAGGACCCACTGGTCACTGAACGGGGCCAACTAGCCAACACTCAGCAAAAAACTCGAGAAATGATGGTGAATCCGGATGAGGATGGGTTTACTGAAACCCTAAATGACCGGAAAATAATCAGAAAACGCAAAAAATCAACAACCTACTGAAAACTAATGAAATACTAAAACCGAAATATAGGTTAGGTGGGGTCCGGTTTTCACATTTTACTTGCCAGGGAAGACAATTCGCCCCTCTGACCCCGTCAGTTACGTCGTTGGCTATGTATTGTATTCACATGAAGTAAGCTGTCCCTATTCAACTACAAGAAGATTCGAGCTGGTGGCATAGCTTAGCTTATGGGAGGGCCTGGAAAATATTCCGGATCACTGCATACACAATCGGCGACTCCGGAATTACCGTCTCGAATGGAAAACGGGAGTGACGTAGCGCGATGAGAAAAACAACCAATGAGAGACGAGAATCGCGACGCGATCTGGAGCATAAATACCCATGCGTTTGCGACATCCGGTCAGTTGAGCAGTGGGCACATCCCAAACTGACTTAGGCAGAATATCCAGTTATGGGCATATCCAAACTGACTTAGTCCGAGTGGGTATACCAATGGACTACCTTATACAAGAGAGATTTTCGGTTTAGTGGCTATGATGCCGCTGACAATTTGGGCTTCTCTCCTCCATGGAAGAACAAAACCTGCGCTACCCCTGTTACTGGTAATAAATCTCTATGTGTATGTCAATACACCATGCTATAGTAAACCCTTGTTGATTGTATTAAAACATAAATGTCGCAGTGCTTAACGTTGTATTAATAAAACCATGAGTGAATACACTTTCTTCTGATAACAAAACTGAGCGTGAACTCGAACGAAAACGGGCGGGTCTAAGTTTCTTAATTGTTAACTTGGGCGTGCCTTGGGCACTCCGGCCAAATTCACCAGTACTCTCGCGGAGTTGTCCTAAACGTGTGCTGTTCTTCTTTAGAAGGGAACTGCCACACCGGCGTTTAGAAAATGATGAAAACGTTGGATTGCCGAGAAACGTACAGTACTCCAAAAAAATTTTCAAAACAAAGAAGACGCGATGCTTCCGGTGACCGGTTTTGCAACAGTTTCACAAATCGCTAAATCACTGTCAAATATCATGTTACATCATAAAGTTTTGTTACAGTTGAGTTTAAAAAACGTGACGTCACAAGATTACGTCATAAATATTAATGATATGTGGAAATATTAGTGACTTCATCGATCATCCCCTCCCTAAACATTTTTAATTCGCACATGGGGCCTCCAATATGTCTTGACCCCCACCATCTAAATCCGGCGCTGATAACGTGAGATCAGTGGTTTTCAATCTTTTTTGGGCCGCGAACCATTATAGCAACCCACTACATATCAACGGCGTCATCTAAAACTCGAATAAAGCAGATGTAAAATAGCTGTGTACATGAAATATCTACTCGCGACCCCTTCAAAAATGTTTCACGACCCCAGGTACAAAAACCACTGCTTAGATTGACACAAGGACGTAACCAGCTCTTCATATCGGCGGCAAATTTTCATTAAACTTTCAATGTCATTCGATGACGTCATCGTGGTTATTCAACCGTAGTACAACTTTTTCGCAAGCCGTCACAGATAAAGTTCTCTTTTAAGTTTTCATCAAGATGCAGACCGAACGATCAGGACAGAGTATTAGAAAAATTAGAAGCCTAAACAAAACACCTGGTTCCGTACTCAACAGGTGTAGTCTTGGGCTTAGTGTGGCAGATGTATAGGCTACTAGTGAACTTGCTTGACTTTTCGTCTTGTTTTAGCAAATTCATCAAATCCTTTATCTAGATTTTTGAAACTTCAGTTGAATATAATCGCTGTGAGTTAATTTCTGCAGACGATAATGCGAGTGGGGAAGTTGTCAAATACAAGAGACTGGTATGAATGTTAGGATAGATTCAATCACTGATGCTATGGTTTCAACCGTAGATACGAGACTTCGTCTGCCAACTGAAACGCTCTTGAAAGGAATGCGACTTTAACTTTATGACAAACGGTTGGGTCAGGCTCGCCACCAGATGTGGGTGAGCCTCGCCACTTTTGCCAGGACTACCTAAACAACGCCTAATAACTTCGAGGTCCTTGTGAAATTCAGATTTCCCTTACAACGTTGGAGCTTGGCTGTGAAACCCCAGCAACGGATACGCACTGAGCATAAAATGCAAAAATTCTTAAAGAGCAACTTACAGTAACCCCAGGCAAACGTAAAGCTAACACAATGTGAGCATAGTATGCTGTTTCTGACCCACAGGCATAGTCCATTATTGGCTGCAAACTTTGCTCCACTGGCATGATAACAATGCAGTATTTTTGTTGACGTTTTGAGAATGTATGCAAACTCTCTTCCTCAGAAGATAGGCAAGAGAGAAAATCAAAGCGTGCACACACACTTGAGTTTCTGAAAATTTTCAGAGGGGTACAGGAACAAAAGGATTAAAAATGCCTTAGAATAGCCAACATTTTAAACGATCTCCTAAGTTTTGACAATTCCAACATATCTGTGGAAATACCAATCATTTGCGAAATTTTCGATCAGATGGCTAGTCTCAAAATAAAATCTTGCAAGGAGATAATTGACCAGCAGGACAAAGAAAAATTCAAATAAGACATTTCTTAAAACCCTGCTCAGGTAACCTCTGCCCAATTTGGGCAAACGGTTCTTCTACTTAAAATAGAAATTAGTTAACGTTCACGAAGAAAGCTGGTTCTTTCAGTAGTTGCATCTTCAGACGCTCTTTCGGGCAGTCCTATCGAAATCTGCACAAGTTTTTTAGTTCTCGATGGGGAACAAAAATTTTCCCAAATTGACCCATGGTTATCTGAGGTGTAACAAAATTCCTACGAAAAGATCCCTCCTGAGATAACCTTGACCAATTTGGGAAAAAGGAGTTGGTGCATGTGGGTTCACTAGTAAGCCACGCCATCAACCTTTGACCGAAGCCAGCACGGGAGTAGATCACACGAGTGCAAGCCCTGACGACACAAATCAATTTGGCGCGAATGGCTCCTGTTCAGCTCGTGGTTTTCATTGAGAAACAGGCAGGAGAATGTATGACGACTTCTCCGTCAGAGGAAAGAAATTGGAGCCAGAAAGGGCCTGCACCTTGTGTGCGCACTTGTGATGAAAGGTCAAAGCACTTCATTGAGGACATGATGATTGATGAACCTTGTACTTCTCTTTACCTAACTGAAGTTTCTAGAACTCTGGCTTGAGTCAAAAAAGGCTTGTTGCTTGTGCGTGCACTTGTGGTAAAAGGCCAAATCATTTTATTGAGGACACGAACTTTGAGAACAGACAACGCTGTGGAACCTGACCACCATCAAAACAGAAAACGAGGTTCACGTGCCAACTGCCAAAGATGGGNAGCACATGTCTGCATTGATCACTTTCAAGTTTTCTGCAACGACTACTCACACTCCTAGAATACTAACCCGGGGAGATTTCCACCCGGACAGGAGTGGTGGCCACGTGGTCCCAAGGTGAAAATTACCCGACGTTGTGGTTGATTGTGAGTTCGGGTGAAAATCACCCAACATTATGATTAGTGTGAGTTTGGGGTGAAAATCACCCGACGTTATGGCTAGAGTGTTTTTTTGTTTCCCTGCTGATGCCTTGACATTGTAAAATTGACAAAACTCCACTAATGTAGTTTTCATACTTCAATTTGGGGGGCTTGATGCATTGTTTGGGGAGACTTAGCCCACCAAATCCCCCCTGTGGCAACGGGACTGGCCGTATCTGAGACATGAAAGTCAACAGCCATGCCGCGATCAATCTGATTGCCCAACAATTGTAAAGCATTTGCCCATTTTGGGAAGTTTGCCTTACGGGTTAGTGAACAATAGTGTTAAGAATGTGTCTGTAATCCTGTGATTCCGCCGGCCCCAATGCCGTTGTAAAACGTTCTGTTTTGTCTGTTTTTATCAACCTGCGTTGTGCAGGAACTGTGCGTCAGTACTATGGGCTTCGCGTCTGCGGGTAAAAAATACATTATTATTATTGTAATCATCACGTAGATTGGTGTACCAGATCATAACCCATTTCTATTCAGTCACCCGCAAAGAAGTTACAACAAGTTTGAGCAAGCACTGGGGAAATTCGCTTCACTCCATTTCTCAAAAACCTCTGCTTCACTGCAATGGTTGGAATGCAACCAGTCTACATCAAGGTGCAAGACACACCCACAAGAAAACGTTGAAACGAAGCAAATCGTAAAAATTACCAACAACAACACCCTCAAAATTTTTCGCCCAAGCACCCACTGCTTTTGATCGGGTCCTGCCTTGAGGAATAGAAGTAGAAACGCAATTCTCTTTCTAAGTCTAATGTCGTCGAGCAAAACCACGGACGCAGGATGTTTTTTACGACATTTGTTTCATCATCACAATCAGTAAATCTCCCCAAGTTGAACCCTTCACCGCCGCGAAAAGAACGCCTCGGTTCATTTTTTTCTCGCTAAACATTCGGCGAGGTTTGAGCAGTTGAGCAGATTTCTTGACTGCGAAGTCTGATCTCAATCAGCCGATTCATTTTCTGTTCTTTTTTCTACGAGTCCTATCAAAACACGAACATGTTAATGAGAATATCTGTGCAGACATGTTAATAACAACGCCAATCATAATTCAGACATGTTAACAATGATTCAGACAAGACCTTACAGAAGGTAAGCAACAAGTGCAAACGATGCGAAGTAGATTGGGATAAATTTCCAAAACACCACAGAAAAATCACTGGGAATTTTCCGTCTGAAACCCTTTTTCAAATCAATGAAGGATGATTAGGCTGCATTAGGCATTTTTTCAACTTTGCTCGGGCGTAAAAAAAGTGTACGCCTTTTCAAATAAAAACAAGCTTCCTCTTTCGAACCAGTGGAAATTAGTGACAAACAAAAGCGTTACACACGTTAGTCCTCGTGCACACCAGGGTCTCCAAACTGTGGCCCGCGAATCCGTTTCATCCGACTCGCAGAGAAACTTTATTAATATTTTTAAAAAACACTCACGCAAATTTGTTACAGCAATTTGTTAGACTGTGAGATGTCCCGAAACATTGACAATGCGTTAAGACAGCCATGTGAATGTCAGTTGGATAAGTATTACTGCGATGCAGGCTGACCTAACCCGAGCTGGTTTGTTAGCGCAATCTGAGGTCTTTGTTAATATAAGGTACATCCCATCTGAAGCCAGATTTGCCCACATGGTAAAGTCAAAGAAGCAATTCCAACATTCTTTTTAATAAATGTAATTTTACTATTAAACAAAAAACATCTGGTGAAATTGTTTTATTTTGCACCGAAAGTTTATGTTCGGCTCTCGAGCTGTTGTGTAACAGTTTGTGTGGTCCTCGGACTAAAATGTTTGGAGACCCCTGGCGTACACAGTCCATCATGTTTTCCCAGAAGTTGCCGCTAGTATGTCGTCAAACTGTATCAAATACGAGCGGCGACTTTCTACTTCAATGCAGGATATCATGCGCAGGTTGGCGACTGAAATCTTAAAAAACATTCCAAAAACAGAAATGAGAAATGCATTTTTTCCGCAGAAACTTTACCCGAACCACCCGCATCATGCCACGTCGAAATAAACAGGAATAACACTCAACAAATCGTAATAACTCAATGCACTTTTTGCCGTTATGCGTAAGAGAAAAGAAATGAGATTCACATAGAACTGGAAGTTTATTATCATTGTTCGGATTTGTTACGTAAAGCCCAAGAGCGTATTTTTCGTGATGAAGATGGTACTTGTTACAAAAAAGATTCGAAGTTTCGGCAAAAGCGGTTATGGGCAACGGATGGCAAGCCATGAAGAATCCTGAAGTTAAATCGAAGCCCTGACGCTCTACTGCTGCAGCAAGAAAACTTGACAGAAGCGATTGATGTGGTTCAGGTAAAATGGACAAGTACTGCTGGAAATGCTTCCCCTAACCACGCCCTGCTTCATGATCTAACCCTCGAGCCTACAGCACACATTGAAAAATACTTACCAACGAAACCTTACCATATTGAAAACTACCGTGTACATTAAATCGTAACTAGCAAACACGTATTTTTGGATGATCAATTTGGAAACTTCCAGAGTAAATTTTATGCAACTTTTTTAAATGATTCAGTACAAAAAGGTGGGTTAAATTTAATAATCTTACTTTTCTTTACGAAACCTTGCTTTTCCACTGTTCTTTTTTCCAGTGCTTTTAAGTTCAACGTCAAACGAAGTTTTCTTCTTCGGACGCATTTTTGTTTTCTTCGCCGGTGGTTCCGGTTCGCTGCACGCTCTGACTCGCTTTTGCTTCCGGTTCCGCTTCAGTAATCGATGACGATATTGTTCGGTTTTGCGCAATTCAGCCTGGACTCGTTCATCCGCCTGCGGCGAAAAGATATTAACCATGATTGACCGCATCCAGCGGCGTGGCAAGTGGGTCCCTGGGGGTCCAGGGCGGCACCTTCTGGGGGGCGGCACTTTTTTTACTGAAAATTAATTTTTGACAGGAGTTTAAAACTTCGAGCTTCTTTGTTTACTTTATTTTTTAATTTTTTTCTCATTCTTTTCAGTTTTTGTCTTTAGAAGCCCTAAATTGGAAGACCAGCTTACAAAAACAAGAAATGTGGTTGTGGTGTGAGTCAACTGATAAAATGTTTACACAAAAATCCAGGGAAATCCAATGTGCTGAAGTACCTCAGTGTCATTGTTGAAACCAGGGTGTTTTTGAAACACTTATTTGGGGGGCAATTGTGCCCCAGTCCCCACACATTTTTCTCCAGATTTCCCTTGTCCCAGTAAAAGATCCTTTGAACAAAGGAAAGAGATGACGTTCGACCGCAGCCTAGCAAACATTACTGGTCCGTTAGTTCGAGATTTGGATTGCTCCTCCTCTCAATTGCATGAAACCACGGTAGTCCTAATCTTTTTCTCCTATCGCTGGATTCATAGCAACGCCCCAACGGCATATCATTACATCACCTGGCACTTAGGTATTGGCGACGAACATTTCTTGGCACGTCTCATGCCATTTTTAAATGTTCAGTTGGATATTTTCAATAAGTGCCACAAGCTATAGCCTAGTCCAGTGTGGTTCTACTGCAGGCCTCCGGACCGCATGTAGCCTCCCACAGCGCTATCATCAGCGTTGTCCATGGGACATATTCATCTGTCCCATCCCATTGCAATTTATGCCTGTCCCATCCCATGGGATTCCCATTACATTATTATAATATTAATATGGAATACAATTCAACTAAAATTATTAAATTCATGAAAGTTTAGGTTTAGTATCTACTAATAGGACTACATGTACAAAGAGACATGCAAAACTACGAAATTTATTGACTTTAAAATTCAGAAGTATAGTCTTAGTATGACAATTCAGTAACATTTTGACACTCTCATTGTATTTCTGAGTCTCATGGGAAATGCAAATGTGTGCTGTCCCATCCCATGGGACGTTTCCCATGGGATTCCCATAGGAATGACATTCCCATGGACAAGCCTGGCTATCATAGGCCCGCGGAAGCATTCAGGAAAAATTTTCAAATCTGAAATTTGTTGAAAAGCGCGAGGTTAGATTTGTTTCACTGAGCTGTTTGCGCTGAATGAAGTGCATTTGCACAAGAACAATGAACACTACATTTTCTGTGCACCATTATTGATATATTTATTTGCTTTACGATCAAATTAGAAGGCCATCTGCTAACCCTCCGCTACAGCACCATACTGGATAAACTCTGTGTTGTTCGGTACCCCGCCGTTCGTTGTCTTGAACAGCACATCTGTTCTGTCACAATGAACTCAGCACCAACAAATAAATCTGTCTGTCTATCCGCCAAGCGCGGACTTCTTAAAGTGGCCCCTAGCCAAAATTTATTGCCCGTCCCTGCATTTAGGTAATTTTGCCTCTCCCTGAATTTAGGTAACGGTGTTAGAGATTGTTGAGAGCTTCTGGAAATAATGGTTATCAGCAACGACAGATTTCCTAAACTGAAAGATTTCTCACGAAAATGTATTCAACGTTTGGAAACACAACAGCTAGCCCAAGTATGCAGGCCACGACGAAGGTTGCAAGTCAGTGTTCAACCAGAGCCGGTTTTACGTCTATTTGACCTATTTTATCCAAACGGATCTCGCGCATACCGTATAATAGAGGGCCCCACGCAAGTGCCGACAGAGTTAACGTTTGAAGCACATTCTAAGAGAATTGAACCCAAAGAGAGCCTGTGCACGACGGGGTCATTTCCGTCCGGCCATGGGCGTCGGAAGGGGGGAGGAGAACCTTGCCTCTGGATTTTGATACTTGACAGTTTTTGTCCAATCTAACGAACTACAAAGACTTGCTTTAAACAAGACACGAAAGCAAACCAAAGGTGGCTCAAGGCCATGTGAGCACTGTGCACTTTGTGGTTGCTATGGAAAAAATAACAAATCC
>JGI24159J19872_10005979_pt1 | contig 15777 bp, 8 predicted proteins | sample Ectturendosymbi4_FD_19872 | JGI IMG/M metagenome (IMG submission 19872) | reverse complement strand
GACCCGATTTCTCTGATTCTAGGGACCCGATTTTCTCTAATTCTAGAGACCCGATGATAATTTTCCCTGATTTTAGGGACCCGATTTTCAATTCTAGAGACCCGAATCGGGTCGCTAAAACGCCTTAAAAAAACCTGGCACACGTGAAGCTCTCATTGCTAATTACAGTTACTGTACTACAAAAGAATTGAAGTCAAAGAACATACCCAGCTTGATCACGCGCGATATTACAAACTGTTAATATTTTGCTCCACTGAATGAATGTAGCCTTGGCTATAGTGCAGCCATAGCTAAATCTTGCCTTTACCCGTATTTCACTCATAAAAAGCAAGGACACCCGGTCTGAACGAAAGTATATAGCTGTCCTCGTGCAATTTGAAAATAGCTTCAGACGTCCTGTGCGACAAACTATACGTAACAATACTTCATTCGCAACGCCACAAAAAGATATTCCTCATCGTGGTTCACCTCAACGGTTTGCGTTGCACCGTATTTCACTCATTTTCTGAGGTCGTATGCTCGTTCTTCTGCAGAATGTTTTGTTGACAGCATCGTAAAAAAACACGAGTTGAACAACAACAACAACAACACATACTAGCGTACTTGAAACTCTTAGCGGAACGCCGTACCGGCAATAATTATTTTACTGGAACTGCGTTCCGGGCCGTTCAGGCTTACTTTCACCTCTGCTCTGTTCGCATCCGCACTTCACCGCAATTCCGAAGTTTTACCCCCTAACAGCAACAGCGATTTGTGCCCCCTCACCTGAAGCACTGTGCTTCTCATAGCATTTTTCTCTGGGTGTAAGATTTGCCAATAAATTTGGCAGCGTCTATTTTGCCGCATAGTGTCTATTTTGCCTCATTAACAGCACTACTGCACCTATTTTGCCTTTAGCCGAACTTGATTAGTTGAAGTGGTCACGTTTCATCACAAGTTCGAAACATGTGACCTGCTTAGTTGACTGTGACTCCAGAGTCGAATGGAAGACTTTTGTCATGTCTTTAGTGCTGGTAAATTGTTAGCACCTTCTTGTCTGTGTTGCATGAAATGTAGGCTAAACCTTCCATGAACCCTATCCCTAAAACCTGACCTGAACCTCTAAATCCTTGTACCGTATTGCTAAACCCTAACCCGTAGTCTCATTGCATATCCTATTTGTCATGTTGCCACATCAGCCAATGTTCTTCAACTATAGGAAAATTGATAGCCCCAGCACGGGCACCATAGGCCTATATCATTTGCCTCATGAAGAAAAACAGACACTACCTGTAAAGCTACAAAATGTTTTTAATTCTTTTAAATTGTCACGCTACTCTTTGCTAGCCTACTGTGTGCAAAGTCATAGCAAGCTTTTTTAGTTTCTGTCACAATTTATCAAAATAAGCTACTTGTTTTTGCGGTTGTACTAACTGACACACAAGCAAAAATCCCTTTAAAGCACTGTTTCCACCAACATACATCCCCTGCTGCTTTCATTGTGTCAAAGTTTTATACAGTTTTATTAGCTTTATATGTGTTCCGTCCCTGTTGCATTTGAGCTTGCTTTATGTGATGCGCCATATGTTTCACTAACTATCGCATATCTGGTCAGCATGGCAAGGTCACGGTTTGTTAATTTAAACCTCATTCACCCTGAATTTTGCATAAATTGTCAATAGAGAGATGACAATGACATACATTCAGAGCAGTTTTGCCATACGGTCAAAGCAGCATTATATAGTATACTAATACAATATTCACATTATACAGAAGAACGGGTAGTTAACAAACCTTTAAACTTGCAGTCCTGAAAGCATTTCGTAGTTAGATGCCTACCAGTTAGCTGTCCAGAGTTCTGGATTAGCAATTCGTATGCCAGTGCATCAGAGCAGTGGCTACAGCACGCCACCTGCAGTAAAACTAAAAGCAATATTCTACCTACGAATCTTCGACCAGAGACATCGCGAAAACGTAGGTGAAAGCTGTAGTATGAACAAGAAAAATAAGTGCTGTTATCTAAGACAATAACTTCCGAAAAGTCTTTTCTTTTTGCAAAGATTCATCATCAGATGAACGCCCACGCGGTAAGCGGCGCTGGCGCGGCTTAACACATATAAAAGTCACGCGGCGCGGCGGTTGACATCTCTAGGGCCTACCTACCAGTGCCCAAGTTCGGTAAGTCATAACTCGCCAGCCGATTGGGCTAGAGAGCTGTTCAAACCATTTACGGTTTCAGCAGGTCTTCTAGTTTCGATTACAAAAATTACTGTATTTGATTTGGGTTTGGGGTTTTCTCTTGGTGACGTCACAAAGAGGGCATGTTTCGAAATTTTAACTGCCACTGGATGCCAATCCAATGAGTCATTTTTTGGCTCAAACTTTTTTTAGAAACTAGACGATCTTCCGCGTCTTTAAAGCCCTTGGTTGACCTTCTAGCATATCTGGAACAAGAATTATGGCTAAAAAACCCGTTTTGCGTAAAGATCTAAAAACTGCAGAAAAAGCATGAGTCTCCCCCTGACGGCTTGCGTGGCCAGCTATAATTCGCCAGAAGCTTATGCTAGAGAGCTATTCAAACCCTCGAAAGACTCGTAAAGTCTTGTAGTTTGCACTGAAGAAAAACCTTTTGAGATTTGGGTTTGGGGTTTTTCGTGGATGTTGTTTGGGTTGGGGTATGTTTTAATGTTTTTGGTTTTTCTTTTATGACATCATCTGTCAGACAATGAGCCGAAATTGTGCCTCAAAGTTTGGTTGGATTCTAGGCTGTAATATGAGTCTTTAGAGACCTAGATCGACTTCCTGGCGTTTCTGGTGAAGTTACGGCCAAAAGACCGGAAATTTTGTACTAATCCCTTAGTGAATTTGTGGGGATTTCCTTAATTATTTTCCGGAAGTTTAGTCATAACTTTTGAAACAGAAACGGTAGAAAGTCCGTCAAACCCTCTAAAGATTCGTATTGTACCTAGAATCCAAANAAAAATTGAGCCAAAAAATCGGCTCGATTGGTCGCCTCCAAGGGGATGATAACGTCATCCAAATATAAANAAATATGNATAAACATCCTCTCATTGTGTAAACATCAACAAAAAACCCGAGATCTCAANCTTAAAATTTTTTTCAGTCTAAGCTACAAGTCTTCAAGAGTCTNGAGGGCTTGAACAACTCTCTAGCCTATTCTGGCAAAGAGTTATGGGCCATATACAATATGGGTGTTATTNACGCCAGATTAGAGTTTGTAGGAGCAGAAATTTTGGCCACTTTTTTGTTTTTGAGCCATAATTTTGGCTCCAGATAGGCTAGAAAGTCAATGGAGGGCTCTAAAGACTCGGATGGTAGTCTGGTTTCCAAAAAAGCTTTGAGCGAAAAAAATTGGCTCATTGGATTAGCGTCGAGGGCCGCGTAAAGTAGGCCAAAAAACGCAAAAACATCCCAGTTGTGACGTACCATCTAGAGAACTCCAAACCCAAAACGAACAAATTGTTTTTTCAGTATCAACTAGAAGACTTGCTGAATCCGTAGATGGTTTGAACAGCTTTCTAGCTCAAGCGGCTGGCGAGTTACAGCGTTGCAAACCTTCGCCAAACTTTTGGTGCAAGTGGGACTTAAAGTGTCATGATCCGGTTTCCGGATCATCATTCAACTGGATTTTGCAATCCAGAACCAGATCCGGACTGGACTGGATTTCGAAAACAACTCTACTGGATCGGATGTGGATATTCAAACTGAATTTTATTACTGCAGTAAACAATTTAAGCTGCCAGCAGTTTTTTCCAAATGATTTTTAGTTGCAGAATAGGCTACGTGTACTTTCTTTTGTTGGATTTGCTCCAATCTGAAGTTGTTACGCAATTAAAACATTTTGTGGGAAAGAATTCCTTGTCACTGGGGTGTGTAGGAGACACAACGAGGGTCTAACACCGAAGGAAGGTGTGCAAGTTGTTAAGGTTTGCACAAATGAAAGAAGGTATTTGAATAACAGCAAAAAGCATTCGTGAGTTGTTAATGTTGAACCAGTTTTGCCTGAGCTGGTTTCGCCAGATATTGCTCCGCTCTCCATAGACTCTTTGATAGGGTGTCACGGGCTCACATTTTTATGTACCGGACCGACCCATACCATCGTAACAAACCCGTACCCGCAACCCCTCCTAAATTTTGACCTGTACCGAAGGCAATGTCTATTTTGCCTCATGAGGCAAAAGCACTCCATGTGATATTTTGTTATTATACTTGTGTTGTACACAGAGGCGAATTTTCATTTTCGGGACCCTAGGCTGTTTTAAATTGGAGGCCCTTCCGGAAGGTTCGCGACGACTGATGTCATACAAATTAGCACTACACGTGCTCGCTATATTCACTGAACAAGTTGTTCCAGTTCACAAACATATTAGTTTATTCTGAATTCCGTCGATGTCAGGAACAAAAACAGTAACACTGAAACTAATGAAAAAGGCAGCTGTGAAGCTATCTGACCACATTCCTATTACATATTTATTGAGTGCCCTGTGCAATTGCACAGTTTGCCAAGTATCAAGAGCTGGCTCTGAATAAAGTACCTTCTTACGACACCTAACAGCCTGTTACTGTTCATAGTCGGCGATCGACGGGTCTTTTGCCTGCAAAATCGCTGAAAATTTTGTCACCTTTCCAGCTATATACAGCGTGTTCAGTATACAGAATAACAAGACTTTGCAGCATACCCACCCACACCGAAACAAACCTGCTAAGAATTTTACTGGTGTTTTACATTAATTTTTAACTGTAAGCAAATAAACGGAAGTAACAGTCGGACTCAAAACGACGTCAGTGACTGACGACGTCATTAACTGCCCCTCCGAACAAAATTCTTGGAGGCGCTAAAGGTAAACTGAAACTGGTCCTTTCATACCTCCGTGCTTCAATGACTAATAGTAAGTCAGGGCAGATTGTGCGATCTAGCTTTGATGAGGAAGGGGGCATTTTTTGTGTATTTAACCGGAAAAGGGTGGAATATTAATGTATTGCTGGAATTGTGTTTTTCGAACACAAGTGATACATGACTTGCATTGAATAATTCATTGTACAATTCGAGTTAAATGTGTTTTTTTAAATTGTCGTTTTCAGTTGCAATCTATTGTTTGATTTTTTTCTAAGATGTACAATTTTGGCCGGCAGCACTACGTAGACCTATAAATTATGAGAACGTTGTTATTTGAAAGTTTTGATATTCTTCATAAAAAAAATAAATGAGTATAAAAATATGTTATGGTCATTATGGATAATTTATATTTTATTTGCTGTAAAATTCGAAACAAAAATAAATACAAATATTTTCGGTTTTAAAACATTTATTTTCTTAATGTTTTAACTTTCGTAAAAATTGTGCCTGTATAAAATACATAAATTATTAGAAAGGGCGCACACTTCAATTTTGCCATTGGCGCCATTTCGCACAGACATGCCACTGCATTTTACGTCATTGAATATCTGCAGCCTTACCTACGCCATTTCCCCGTATCTGACCCATAAAAAGCAACGAGAGATAGACCCGGGCTGAACGAAAGTGCCTTACTGGCCTCGCGTAATCTGAATAAGCATTCAGGCGTTTTGCTCCACACATTATACGTAACATAACCAAGTCTCAACGCCATAAAAAGAGAATACTCGTCGTCATTCACTTCAATCCTTTGCGCTCATTGTTTTACATCAGGGTCTCCAAAATAAGGCACGCGAATGCATTTTGTAAATAATGAAAAATTAATTGACGAAAAACTTTTCAGTTTGATAGAATGTAACATATCTCGAAACAATCACATCACGTAAGATGTCCGACCCTCGCACTGTTGTGTAATTACTTTTGTGACCCTCGGATGAAAAAGTTTGGAGACCCTGTTCCATACAGATCTTTTGTTAGCGGCATGGTAAAAAAACGTGCGTTGAACCAAAACAAAAATACAAGTATAATTGCTTAAAAAATGCTGGAAATTGTCCTTACTCCCGAAATTTTGGGGCCCTTCAAAATCGGGGGTCTAGGCTTAAGCCTTTTTAGCCTAATGGTAAATCTGCGCCTAGTTGTACACAAGATAAACTCTGGCAGATTGACTAGGTATAAATCAAACTTCTTCGAAAATTTCAAATATTTTGAAGGTACTGTTTGAACTTGATCTTCTATAGGTGAAGGTCATGTATTTCATAATAAGGTATTGTAGCACTTGTACTGGTTGGATAGCAGTCTAGTCTCCACCCAATCAGTAATATAGACTGTAAATGTGAACTAATCTCCGTTGAACTTTCAATATTCATTTTCAGAGAGCCTAGCTTCCTAAGACCTCTGCGTGCACTACAAATGAGTAGCTTACTACCACTTCCACACCACCGGAGAGCGTACAGTCCATAGCATAACGGGCAAACAATACATTCACCAGTGGCGGATCCAAAGGGGGGCAGTTTTGGGCAAAAGCCCCCCTAAACAGTTGTGGCGCACCCTTAAAACGGCGCCCCTCTGATAAAAGTGCGCCCCTTTTTCGTGCCTATCGAATAGAAACAAAGGCAAAATTCTCAGTCTAAAGTAGAACAATGTCTTACACTTCGTTGAACTTCAGTATTCACGTGACGGACTTTGACCCAGCCTCTTACCTATTAGAATCAACATTGCTATTGTTTCGTAATAGTACTCATGTTCCATTATTTCTTTTCCGCGTGAGAACTGCCCAGCAACCACAAACGCGGTCTCTTTCGCTAGCACAGTTCTGGGCTTGCCGTTAAGGCTGTGCAAAATTGATCTGTTTTTGTTGCAAGTTCATTTCTTTCATGCTTGGTGGCTGCTTTGAAAGGAAAATCAGTAGTGAAGATAGGAAGGTAATGGATATGGAAAACTTAGAACCGACGCAAGATTTTAGAAGCCTGCAAAGAGAAAAACCAATTTCAGGTCTGCTATCAGTGCAGTCCGTGAGTCCGCTCCGCAGTAGCCTACGTCTGCATCTTAGTTTTGCAACAACAAGGTAAGCGGATGAGTTTCTTGTCGGAACTAATGACCCTGATTGCAGCGTGTGAAAAGCTATAACAACATTTGTACGTTAACACTACAGGGCGTAACGAGTTTAGATGGGGCCCAGGGCAAGAAGCAAGTCTGGCGCCCCCATATTCGAACCTGAGGTCTTTCGGAAGCAAATGTACTCTATTGAAGAAAGTATTTGTGATATTGTCGGGACTTTTCGGCGCCCTTCGCAGTCATCCAGCGTCCCCCGCAGTGATTCGGCACCCGGGGAATTGTGTCCCCCTCATTACCACCCTGTACGTTAGCAAACAACTTGCCGGTTTCTGACAAAAATTCATTGAGCGTGCCTACGTTTATTCGGTCATAGACCGAATTTTTTTTAAATGACCGAAAATTATTTTGTCAACTCGGTCATAATCTGCGAAAAAGTAGGCTAGTGAATACTATTGCGACGAGTTTTAATACTATAACGGGACAAACGACCGAGATGTCTTAGCGAAAAAGACAGGAGCGTGCTCCAGTAGCTCAAGAAATTATGACGTAACAAAGCAATTCTGCAACACCTCCAGGGGCAGCGCTCGAGGCAAGAAGCAAGTTTGGCGTCTCCCCATGTTCGAATCTGAGATCTTTTGGAAGCAAATGCTCTGTATTGAAGAAAGTACATGGTTGGTACTTTTTGGTACCCCCCCAGTCATTCCGCGCCCCCATAGTGATTTGACGCCCGGAACATTGTGCCCCTCACTCGTTACGCCCCTGAACACCTTACTCCGTCAACGGGGACAGCGCAGCGTAGCATTGAATCACTACGTGTTAGCACGACCTCAACAAACCATACCATGGTACTCACTACTCAGCAGTCAGCTCTAACGCAGAAAGTTCGGCAAAATGTCAACTATTTACAGCTTGGTGTAATGATTAATTAGCTGTACGCGGTCATGACAATTTTTGCTCAACGGTTCAATGTTTGCAGTTAAAATTTGCAAGGAGTGCGGTACCTATCGCCCCTTCTAGTTACGCACCTGTTAACAGTTACTGATGGCCATATGTTTTTGTCTTGATCCTTTTGTCGCAAGTGCAAACCCCTAGACAGCTCATGCCGGCCACGAAAAGACAATTTTGGCATAGTTAGCGAAATCTGCAACCAACAGCACAATGCGTAGCTTATTGGCTAGATGAAGGTCTCCAAACTACAGCCCGCGAAGAAATTTTGTCATTAATGAAAAAATAAGATATTTACGAAAATTTGTTGATTTGGTAGAAAAAACATACCAGGCAACAATCACGTTACGTACGACGTCCGGCCCTCGACATGTTCTGTATCACCTTATTTGGCCCTCGGACAAAAAAGTTGGAGACCCCTGGGCTAGATCATTCCGCGTAAATCACATAAATTTGAGCAGAAAAGCAGAAAAACAAGGCATAATTTAACTTTTTCACTGGTATATGTATGGTTGGCTGAGATTCATGGTTTTAAATGGGTTACAGGCTGTTTCTCACTTGTGTTCTGCTGGCCTGGATAGAAACAGATCCATCATCAGAACAACAGCATAGGGGGTGGGATAAAGCGTGTTTGGAGGTTCGTAGTAGTATACACAAAATTGGAAATTGACTTTATCAGGGAGACTAAAGCTTGGGTTTGGAGGTATTCACCGTGGATTTGATGGTGTCATCCCGACTGCCCCTACTTCTTTTGAACAGTGTCATACTTTTTCTTCATAATCTGGACTAGTGAGATTGATGTTTTTCTTCACATCAGCAGTCCAGTGTCGAAATATGTGAAACAGTATTAAACACTTGATGGAAATTCTTATATTAGTGGCGTTAAATGTATTTTAGAGCAATACACTTTCAAGCACGTGTGAACCTATCATGCGATTATGAGATCGTTTTTCACGATAGCCGGCAGAGCTACTAAAAATGGGAGTAACATCATACCAAATGTCTTTCATTTATTTTTTGTTTTTTAATTGCCGCCTCAGCAATACATATGCTTTTCATGTGCATGTAACTGCATAAGCTTCGTCTGGAAATGTGATCGTCATTTTTCTATTTATTCGGCTCCTAGTTTGGAAATTGAGTTATCATTTCCTAGTGTAAGAAGAACCATTCTACGTCTAGGCGGTTCAGAATGCGTTTCAGACATTGTTTTTTCCAATGTGTGAATATCCAAAACAGCGTCGCGCAGCATGCTAAGGACAGTGGTCCTCAAGCCACCGGTCGCGAAATTACAGAATGTATACTGGTGGTGACACCACTCGCTTTCTGGGCATGTGATTGGCTGATTCTGCCCTTAGAAACACTGTTGCGAGAGTACTTCCGGGCCGCAGTAAAATTGTCAAGCAAAAATTGTCATGGGCACCACTGCCTTAGTGTATATCTTTCAAACACATATTGTAGATATAAAAGATTGTTTGGGACACTCGTAGCGTTCTCAGTTATGTGTAGCTTGTGGAAAATAGGACTTATCTTTTTGAACCTGCTTCAAACTTTTTGTGAATTAATGACAAAAGGCGATTTTAAACTGTGGTGATTCCCTGAAAGATCGCATAGTTCGGCAAACAAAAATAGCCATTTTCTTGGCATACAAAACAAAAACCACTTTTGTGCGATACCCAACGATTGTCGAAACTTTTTGGCGCCCCCTTATGTGACTGCTCCCCCCAAACGCCAGGTCTGGATCCGCCACTGACATACACACATCATACACAGTGGCGTACGCAAGAAATGTTCATGGGGCGGGTTGGTTTAGGGTCATATAGTGGTCATTTGTCATTTGTATTTGGTGTACAGTTTGTGACATCACAGTTTGACGTCATTTTCATGTTCCAAACCAGCATTTTGTCGAAGTTTGTTGACACAATATGCATTTTTTCTACATCCACTCCCCTTATTTTATGTGTCATTGCACTGAATGCAAACTATCATCGCTCCAAGTTAGGCTGTTGCAGAAAAACAGACTCAACGCTACGACACAGCAGTTCATAACTGCAAAAATGTCAGGCTGCGCGATAAAACAGGGGAGTGAAAGACACTCATCAATGCGTCAGAGCAATTTTCAACTGCAAAAACTGAGGCTGCTCTAATATTTTGCCGAATACGAGCAGTCGAGCATACAAAAAGTGCGACTGGGCTGGCTGGCGCACACCCCGGTTTGCAAAATCGATTCTTGCTAAACTACACAAGAATTGAAAATGCGCATGAAGTACGTGAGTAAACTTTCGATTTTTTGTTATTTATAGACGTCCAGCACACTTTTAGTTTTTCTTTTTCCCTGCTGCGACATTATCAAATGCTTGAATGCTTTTATGTTAAGAAATGCTGTTTTTGAGCTCGTGCAAACAGTTTTATGCTACAAAAATTGGTAATGCAGCCAATGTGGTCAGCGCTTGCGCTGATGAGCCTTAGCAGACAAAATAAAGGCAATTGTTTCGGAAAAAGTGAACTGTCGCGGAGCACAATCCTAAACATGCGTAGTGGACGAAAGGTTTGCAAAAGTGGTGAGGTGGTTTCTGGACGCAGAATATAACGCAGAATCCCCCCGAAATTTAATTATTATTTTTTGGCCCATTAACAATGTTCCTTGAAATTTGCATGCAAATTCACTGCGTGGTATTTGCAGTAAGTCGATAAATAGTATGCGAAAATAATAATCTCCTTTGCGCAGGTAACAAAGCTTTTGTAAAGTATCAAGCTTAAGGGGGGTTAACCCCAACCCCCTTGCTTACGCCCTTGATTATACACTACGCGTTGTTCGCTCACATCACGCCTCACTGAGTTCAGAACAACTCTTTGAGATCTGATGCAATTTCCACCAGTGGGCGACGGCAACGACGACTTAGTCCACGTTATAGAAAAAATGTTTCCTGAACATCCTCGTTAAGTGTTTCTAAAAAGTGAACAGACCGTAGCGGTACCCAGGAAAATAAATATGTTTGGCGGCTAATCGGCCCATGAAAACTTGCCGTTAAAGTGGATGTACCTTTTCTCATTACGACTTGCCGTTTCCTCTTGTTCGCTGCAGCAAAGTCTGAGCCCATGCGACCACTTCAAAAGTCATTCAAATTGACTCACTTGTTCGAAAGGGTCGCAAGCACAGCTTTGTTCTTTGAATATCTCAAAGTCAGCCGAAGGCGTTTTTCAGGTTTCCCACAAAAAGTGGATGGCTCCCACCTGAAACAATTCTGCGCTTTCTTACCTACAAAGAGAAGTCATACTCCTCCCTCGTCAAGTTCAGCCCTTTTCAACGCCATCACTCACTGCCTTTCAACAAAACGTTCTACACGTTTCCGTGTTACCTACACACCTTGCCTCTGTTTTCCTATTTTTCGCCTCACTTTTTCTCTTTGGCAGGCCCGTAACTAGGATCGTACTACTCCCATGCTAAGCTAGTGCGAGAAATCTTAATGAGCTTGAATTGCAAGGAAAAGTCACTTTGCCAACCGGCAACCACAGGACTCTTCCCCAACGACACAGGGAAACACAGACATCTAAACGCCAGGGTAGATGCAATGACAAAAGCGCGTTTGGGTCTGATGCCTTAGATTAGTGGTTCTTAGTTTATTCAACCGCGTGAGACCTTATTTCTTAGCTTGATATTCACTAACTGCTCAGGAGAAAGGTCTTTTTCAAGATTCAGAAGAATAAGAAATGAATTAAAGGATCGCAATCTTCCAGGAGAGGTTGCCCACACTAAGCATTCGATGCATTAAAAGTGAAAAACGCAGGCAAACAAATTTTAAAGAATTCCTAGATGATTTTGTTATGAAGAAGGCCAGGACAAAATCTTTTTAATTGTTTACTGGGCTCAGTTCCGACTTACGTGGTTCGAAACTTGTAGCTTTTTGTAAGTATTTCAATAATGACAGAGTAAGGGAAATTTCAACCAGTCCCGTCGCCACGGGGGAGCATTGGTGGGCTCAGGCCTTCCATATTTAAATATGAAACACTATACATCAGTGGAGATTTTATCATATTTTCAGATTGTCAAGTCCCCATGCGCAAACGTAAAGCCACCTAGTGAAAACTTTCTGGTTACGGTCCTGGTCTAAACCTCACATCCTTTCGCGCGACGGTTTCGTTGCGTTCGATTCTTAGCTGTCTGAAAAAGTAACAAACACGCGAATCGTGACCTTGCAGTTGCAACCGTTTGGGTGCAGTGGCGATTCTAGAATTAAGAAATGGGGGGGGCACTACGGGCCAAGGAAAAAGTAGGGGGCAACATAAATGTCTATCTTGCATGGTGATTTTTCATTGTTTTGAAGATGAAGTTGCTATGATCAACCCTCTCCAACCCAACGTAGGCTTGTGAATATTGTTAAATATAAACTACCGTTATTACTCACCAGAGACACCTAAACGCCAGGGTACATGCAATCACACACGTGCATTGCTTTGTCGAATATTCTGTGCTAACCATGCAACTTCACACAGCACTGCACATGTAAAACGAAACACCATTTTCCGTACACAAATCTGCCGACCCCACATGAACGAAAACAGCTCCACGAAAGTGAATACAAATCACATGAAAGCAAAATTTTTTCAATCACGCATTCCATCTTGACACAGAGACAAGAAGGCTGTTGATAGGCAAGTAGTCTCATCAAAATATTCTTACTGAAAAGCACATCTGCAGTATGGATTGGGTGAGGATTATTCAATGCAGTTTTAACAGCAGCGAGGTTTCGGCACCAGTTACACCTAAGTCATAGCCTAAAATAAGAAATTTTCACTGGGCGGCAATCGCCAGAGTAATTAGGAATTATAGTTGGCTGGGAAAATTGCAGTATATCCGGTGATGACCAATGGAGGTTACATATTCGTCCAACTGGGAAGAGGAAAACCATCAAATGCGGCACGATTTTTATACACTTTCATGGCAATTTCGTACTTTCTGACAACGTGTCTCATGGCAAGGCAGATTATTAGAAAATGTACTTTGTGGATACCAATAGTTTTGCCATTTGGGAATGGAAACATGTCCCGGACATACCGGTTAATTTCTACGTGAAAGAAATCAACCTAAAAAATCTACAAAATTGAAACCTACCGATTTTCCTGTAAATTTCTTGCTTTGGTTGCTCTTTGGTCCACCTGACTTGACAATCTGATGTTCTTTCAAGTGGACTATGCAGTGATGCATTTTTTGGTTTTGTATTAATGTCGTGAAAACCAAATAACAAAACGTTTTTTTTTTACTGAATTTTGTTCATTTGAAAGAAATAGCCCAAACGTGGCGGAATTTCTTACACTGCTTTCTGTTTGGATGAAGGTTTTAACAAAGTCGGATTGTTTGTATAGATAGACCCAAATCCCCATTTGCTGAGTCTTCTATTCTTCGTGGTAAGAAACTTACAAACTGTGGGTCCAGAACCTTTGACAGAAACTCATCAGTAGGGTGGCTTTGCGTTTGTTCAGGGTGGCTTGACATTCTCTGAAAATTTGCTAAACACTCCGCTGATTTATATGGTTGGGACTTTGCTTGGAGGTGGAGGGGCTAATCCCCACAAGGATTCCCGTGGCGACGAGACTGTGTGGGTCTGGAATCATTGGCAGTTCTTGTGCCATTGAGAACTATGAGCAGTCTTTGATTTATGACTCTACGGTTTGCCTTCAGNACAACAAATCAAACAACACTGAGCAAGNTTGTTGAGTAGGCTACTGATCCTCTCAGCGACTGCTTTAGCAGCTNAAAAACTTGGTCGTGACTAAGTCACTTACTCCAAATTATCTCGCTCCTTCCTCAATGAACAAGACNACGGCGTCTNCAGCGTATTCTTCAACCAGCGGCGTAACTAAAGGTTTGAGCCATGGGGTGGGAAATTTAGCTGAATGGGGCCCACCAGCCAACAATCGAAAAAAAGTTGAGAAATGATAGTGAATCCGAATGTTGATGTCTATACTTAAGCCTGAAATCACCGGAAAACACAACGACAAACGAAAAAAACAACCTACTAAAAACCAAAAGAATACTAAAATCCTCTTTTTACATTTAACTTGCCAGGGGGCGATTCGCCCTCTTTGTCCCATCAATTACTGTACTGTCCTCAACCTCTCCTTTCCAAAAATATCAACTACCACAAATTTCGACCTGAAAACGGAATTCGGACATGAGACGCGTTAAAAGCATAGCAAATAAATGCGCGTGAACCACTTCAAATGAAGGGCAAAATAGTTGTTAACGCTTATGCCTCCAATTTACATGTGCTCTGCAAGATATCGAAGCTAACAACTGATGACAGACAATGCTCTTTGTTGTATCACCAAACTTTTAAAATCAAAGTTTCGGTCTGAGTTTGAAGAAGTAGAATAATTCATTAATAGAAAGAGTTCCTTTCTATGACACACAGTTTTGAAAAGAAACTTGCAGTTACATCTGTATGTTGCAGTTTCTAAATTAAACAATATCATGTCTTCTTCTGTAGGTTATGTAAAGAAAGTTTTAAAAACAGGACGCAGGCTTGTGTCGTTTTTCTATGTTTATACCTGAAATTTTATGTTAAAACTTGAAAAGTTTGATGTTGGAATGACTGAGCCCAGTGGCATCACTGGGAACAAGTTGTGATGCGTACTTTACATCAGCGCTTTTCAACCGGTCTGCACCAAAATATGCGTAGGGTGCACCACTAAGAAAGGGTTCAAAAAGGTGCATCACAAACGTGTCACACTAAACAGATAATTTTTACAAAAACTTTCTGTTGGCAAAAATGAACCATTAACCATCTAAAGTGTGGTGCAGAAGTATCACACCACATCAAGCTAATTGTTGTGTCTAGATGATTATTTGTGATACATAAGCAACAGACTATGAGCCATTATCAATTGAATATGCAGCTGAGTTACTGAATTAGGGTACTTGCTTATTTAGACCAGGGTACTTAAATTTACAGACATGGGCGCAATTACGTGGGGGACACGGGGAAGTGTCAGTAAATAGGGTGCATGAGTTTAAGTGCTTAAGTAAATAGGGTGCATGAGTTCGTCAAAACATCTTTAAGGGTGCACCGTAACGAAAAAGGTTGAAGAGCACTGGTTTATATTGCTCTTGTAGCAGCAGTCTGGAAGCGCAAGCATTGCTCTTGCAATCAATATTTGCCTTTTCAGAGTGCTTCTACAATTTATTCGTGGTACCTTTCAACAAAAAGCACTAATGTTTTTTGTTTTAGTTGCTTGTAAGACATCTTACGCTCAGGACTGAAGCAAATGCAACTTGCCACCTGCTACTCCCGGCACAATCAAAGTGTCAGCATCTCTGGCCGCTTTCTTGATTTAAAACAGGCCTGCACAAGTCAGAAAAGTTAAAAAGCCAAATTGATCAACACAAATTTGCGGCGGGCCGATTTTGTTGTAGTTTGAAAGGAATTCTGGAACGACAATTAGTTATATATCCGAAGTCGGGCTGTTGCAACATTTTCTGCGATTGCGAAAGCTCTCGCGGGTCACATGCAGAGTTCTCGCCGGCCATATGTTAGGAAGGCATGATTTTTAACATGATCCGATAAATCGAAGCTAAGGTTTGAAGACAGACAATGCCTTTTGTATCATCACCAAACGTGAAATGCCAAAGTGTCGGTCTCAGTTTGAAGGAATGCGTGACTTCTGCACTTACACACGTAGAAAGGTTTTCAGCCAGAAAATTTAGTCAAGTTATGAAGTGCAGTGGAAAATTTCAATGCCGCCCAGAGGCTTAAATTCGGTGATAGTGGGGGGCAAATTTTTACAACTAGGCGGCAGTTTTGCCGCCCAGTTTATACTTATTTTAGGACATGACCTAAGTAGCGTAGCAGCGTTGCAGATAGGTGTGAATCGGCGTTTGGGCGTGT
>JGI24159J19872_10005976_pt1 | contig 15780 bp, 10 predicted proteins | sample Ectturendosymbi4_FD_19872 | JGI IMG/M metagenome (IMG submission 19872) | reverse complement strand
CTTTTGCTATGCACTGAGGATGATAACAGTAGTTATCGAAACGTTTGCAAGATGTCAGTTGTATCGTTTGCTTTGGCCGTGATATTTATTATAAAAACAAAAATTCCCTTTATCCCCTTTTTGTTGGTACAGTGTATCAAATTTTTATGCTATGTATGTTTCGCTGCGCAGACAAGATTTTGTCATGAAAGTGATTAAAAATGAACGTCGGGAAGTTAAAAATAGTTTGGTCCGCAAATAACGGATGTCACATATCTCAGGAATACGTAATCAAATTTTGGGCCGCATTCAGAACCTTCGCCAGAAAGTCTTCAATAGGGGGGCTTTACGTTTTTGCAGGGGGGGCTTGAATGAAAAGCTCTATCTATAATGTTTCATATTTCAATTTGAGGGGGCTTGAAGCTTTGTTTTGGGGGCAAAGCCCCCCCCCCCCGTGGCGACGGGACTGGTCGCATTACACCCATGGTTTTCCGACTCGTATAGCGTTTTAAGGTTTCCTGAGCAGGGACTTGTAAATGTGGTTGATTAACCATTGTTATTCAGGAATGTTTGTTTGAAAAAATGTGCTACACAACTATATCTAAAAAGTATTCGAAGTAGGCATGAAGTAAAATTTCAGTAATCACAAAACGACAAAATGTGCTTGAAAAATTGTCAAGTGATGTGGCAACCCTACTTCGTTGGGGGAATGCAAAGCAGCATGCCATAGAAGAAACAATGGTACCGATAACTTATTAGATAAAAAAACTGCCGTAAAAATGAACGTATACGACAAAAATCAACAACATTTTGTGTTCGCAAACTTCAAAGGGAAACACTTCGTAGAGTTAAGTATTTGTAGTGTTTCTGTATATTTCGTTTACGAGAGAACTTTTACCAATCGATATAATTAATCGCTTTGAAGTGGTTTAGCCACAGATGCAGGAGTTGGAAGTCCAGGGAGGGCTGTAGCATCCCCACTATTTTGCTTTCGGGCAAAAATCAATTCAAACATGGATGACAATGTTAATTTAATTCTTGTCTGGCGTTAGTCGCCTAAACACTGCATTAAATGTGTCTTTTCATTACTTAGATAAGTTAAATTCTCAAATTTTTTGAAAATCTACTTTGGGGCCATGAGATATAGCCAACTTTTGAAAATTGATAGATGATGAAAATGTGATTAAAGCTGCCGAAAATGAACCTCGCACTCGTATCGATTTATCGAACTTAGGCATCTGNTGGTACAGTCCCGTCGCTACGGGGGGTTTTGGTGGGCTAAGACCCCCAAACAAAGCTCCAAGTCCTCCAAATTNAAATATGAAACACNGTAAACCAGTGGAGTTTTTGCCATATTTTGGAATGTCAAGCCCCCTGCACAACGTAAAGACCCCTTGAAGATTTTCTGGCAACGACTCTGTGTTGGTATACCGTATTTAGTCGACTGTTAGGCGTCCTTGATTGTAAGCCGCACGAAATGGTGTTAAAATTATATGTAAGCCGCACTGGAACATAGGTTACTTCCAAGCCTCAGATAATTTCGCTTACTAGCAAGTTTCACGCTACCAGCAACCCTAGCTTACACCACTACAACTGCCTTCTGTTCATCATAATCCCTCCTGTAACGGATGTGCACGCGATGCTTAAAGAGAATAGAATGTGAAAAGAGAGCTTGGTCAACAAAACGTAGCTAGTGAAAGACTGAGCTTCACCTAGAGCAGGCCGTGCAGGCGTGCAACATACGGCCCGCCAAAGCTTTTCTTGCGGCCCGCGAGAGCTTTCTCAGTTGTGGAAAATGGTGCAAAACCTCAACCTCGAATAAGTAATTGTTGTTTGCAGAATTTCTTGCAAACTACAACGAAATCTCCACATCGACATGAAATAGACCAGGTTGGTCCAAGACTGCGAGCATGAAGGGCCACATTACGGTTTGAGGAAAAATTTGCGGGCCGCAAACAGACGAACTCCATTGCAGTTAACAGACTGGTTTGGTGTTCCAACAGAGCTATTTTTGCTGCACGCCTAACGGAATTTTTGATTCTAGGGTAATTGTTAAGTTTTCTGTTTGTTTGTTTGCCACTCAAAATAGAGATTTTCTGCTAGAAAAAAGGTACACAGCATACCAACCAAATAGCAAAACCATTTTTTGTTTCTTGGTTTTTGTTATAAAGACAATGTCCGCTTTAATTTTCGTCGTCATCAGACGCAAGCAGGTTTCACCAGTCATTCTGTTTCGTGTCGCTTTTCACCCGCTTCATAATTGAGAAAGCACTTTCGCAAATTACGAACATGGAGCACATCTTCAGTGCAATGTTTTTTAAGCGGGAGTAATTGTCCGGTTGTCCCCTCCTGGTTGCGAGCACATCTTCAGTTCAAAATCTCTTAAGGGGGGGAAATTACCCGGTTGCCCCTCCTGGTTGCGGGTCTGGTTACCCTTCAATTGTTTCAAAATTGCTTCCCCAGAATTTTCATAGTACTTCCCGTATGTTTTCTCGTGTTTGGTGCTGTAATGCCTCTTTAAATGAAAACTCTTCCGGATTGCAGCCTCACAAGACACTGTGCTATGCCATCGTCATTGGCGAAGAAATACTTTTCCTTCCAGTAAGAATTGAACTTTCTGTTTTAGCCCTGACATTTTTTATTTGACACTCATTTTTTGTTAAATTGCTATACTTAACTAAATGTTACTTCATTACTTCCACAATGTACATCTTCTAATATAACTCGAAAATTAGTTACAGAGTCTATGCTTGCAAAAAAGATAAAAAATAAACGCATGCTTTGTGGTCACAGAGTACTGCAGCGTTAGCCTAGCCTAGAGGTTAGCTATTGTAAGTTTTAACGTCATAAATTTATCATAAAAAGATATTGTTACCCCCTAGTAGTTACATATTGACCTGCACTTCAATGATATGTGACTTGCAAGGGCTGTGTGGCTATTGCAATGTATTCATGACTTTGTGTAAAATACGGCATACAGAAAGCGTTTGCGGGTCTCACAAAAACTGTCCGCGGGCCGCATGCGGCCCGCGTGCCAGAGTTTGGACCACGCTGAAATAGACCTTTGCGGCCCCGGGAAAATTTATGTTGGTAATTTGGCCCTTCGAGGTTTCTGAGTTGTGCAGGCCTGACCTAGAGTATAGATCAGTGTTTTTGAAACCAGGGTTCCGCTAGTGGCTGCCAGGGGTTCCGGCGAAACAGACTGAATTTGCCTGGGACGGAATTCGCAACCACAGTTCTATGTGGTTGTAGCAATATAGGCACTTGGATCATCGCGCAGGGTTCCCTGAGCAACGCAAACATTTGCGGAAGGTTTCGCTGCAGCAAAAAGGTTGAAAAACACTGGTCTAGACCTTTTGATAAAGTGAAGAAATAAATAAATTCACGCTAAGCCGGCCTTGATTGTAGCCACCCTTGATTATAAGCCGCATGAAATTATGAAAAAAAAACTTTATACGGCGCGGCTTACAATCGAATAAATACGGCGTACAGTATTTCAGGTGTGGCCGATTACTATCTTTCTCTTGTGCTTGCCTCAGTGGTTCAAGGCGATGCAGATACGTGCAACACAGGGATGAAGTAAAATGTGCAAATTTGCCCCTTGGTCATCGCAGCTAACTTTCCATGAGCTGCAACCTAAAACATGGGCGCTTTTGCAACGTTTATTAAAGGTTTTCCTTCCAGGTTAAAGCTTAGATCCTGCATTATTTGCGCATCTTGCATCCTGTAGTCATTTTTCGCGTGCTAACTTTCTAATATTTATTGGATATATTGCATTTTGCTCTAATTTGCAAACAACTTTTGGCTTACTTTAGGAATTTCTGTATTAATTACCCTTGGTGCTCTTTGCTTTAAAATATATAAAGTTTAGAGTTAAAATTTTGAACATGTGTGAGCCTGAAGACACAAAACTAACCGCAAGAGGGACCAGAATCCCCACATGCTCCGAAAAGGTCACAGACAATTAACTGTTTTTCCAGAGTAGGAAAATTTGCATGACAACTTGTTAGTCCAGTGGCACTAATTTCTCCAAGAACAGAATATTTCTGTGAAAACTGTTGCAAGTTATTGATGAAGCATCCGATGTTTCGCTTTTAAATGTTCTTCTTGCATTCGGAAATGCTTGGCTCATGGTTTTGTAGACCCCATAGCATTTTAAGCCATAATGAAATTTCTAGCATTTCTGGAGAGCTACAGGACATGTAGAATTACGATTTCCACGATTGTTAGATGAATTCAGTATCAGTATAATAGTATGGTAGTTTAGCGGAAAAATATGCAAAAAACTGATCTACAGCTGCCAGCATAGTCGTGGGAGATGGGGGTGCGGATGGCACCTCCACACAGGGACGGATTTACGCATAGGCCGAATAGGCCATGGCCTAGGGCCCCGCCTTTTGGGGGCCCCACGCAAGTCTTTCCTATGACGACTCATTACCAACATAAATATTTCGAAACTGCGCAGAGGCACAACTTCACAATTTACTTTGAAACGAGTGAAAATGCAAACGTCTAGAGTCTAGACTCTTATCAGTACAGTAACAACACGATAATATTGTTTGTTACGCAATATAAGAATGACAGTGCTGTTTTTCATCGGAGTTCTGCAGCTCAGGCGCCGAGTTTGAAATTTATACGCCAGTGCGAAATCCATGACGCCACGAAATATGAACGTCTAAACCTGCGATTTTTAAGTCTTCTTTTCCATATTTAATCCGCAAAAGTTCAATGAATTTCAGAATAATGCCTTAGTACATGTTAACAAAGAACTGCTCAATCAAAACATGAAAAATTAACGGGAGTTCAGCGCACTCCCGTACTCGGCGCCTGTATTCTGCAGTGTCTGGCGGTCCTGCGTTGTTGTGAGCTTTTCGTCAGCAGAAGATATAACATCAAGTAAAAAGGTACTGTATGAAAGGCTTGATACTGAGGAACATGGCTGGGCGCAAGAGAGATGGAGGCCGTCTGTATGAAAGTGTTTTGCAAAAAGTGTTTTGCACTGAATTTGCATAAAAACAAAAAAAATAAGTGATTTTTTACTTGTGACAAGCTCGATTCTCCCTCCGCAGTAGAGAACAGTGCTTCTTCGGCAATGCTTGATGTGAGTCGCGAGGAGAGATATCTGTTCTCGCAAGATGTTAATGCTAAGGAAAAACAGGAGGGAGAGCAGAAGACAGCAAATATTAGTAGTGTGAAGCTTGGAGGTGGCAACGATTTTCCGTACGACGCTAATCTGGAAGGAATGACGGTAGAGGACCATGAACGAAATTGCTGTGTTGTTGGGGAGCTGGCTTCATTTTCTGAGGATCCAGCCGAGTGGGAAAACGTTAGCGTAGACTTACGTAGGTACTTTGCAGAGAAGAAGCTTGAACAAGATTGAGATTCACTTAATCTTAGAACCTCGACCAGGACCTACGATGACGGCAGGACAAGATACTTAAATAAGTCAAATTTTTTAGAACACTTATCAATGGGGAACGAGTGAGGCAAAAGTGGCTTATATATGCTGAGTCGACCGGGTTAGTTTTTTCCTGTGTTTGTAAGCTTTTTTCCTCTTGTCATGTACCATCAACGATCGGATTCAACGACTGGAAAAATATCCAACATATGTCTGAGCACGAAGCCAGCACTCCGCACAAAGAATGTGTCTTCGCATTGCGCGTGTTCGGTCGACAAACTGAGCGAGTTGATAAAGCTTGGCTGCCCAGAGAGAAAATGAACAAGATTACTGGAGAAATGTGCTGCGCAGAGTTGTTTCAGTTGTAAAATTTTTAGCTTCACGGGGCTTGCCCTTTCGAGGACGAGATGAAAAAATTGGTTCTAACAATAATGAAAACTTTCTTGAAATAATTGAATTGCTGGCGCAGTATGACGCTTTTCTTGTAGATCATCTACACAGGTTTGGCAACGCGGGAAGTGGTACACCATCTTTTCTCCTCCGGAATTTTCAATGAATTTCTTCAGCTTATGGCTAGGCAAGTTTGGAGCACAATTGTTGCTGAAGTCTCATCAGCAAAGTATTTCAGTATAATCGTGGATTCCACGCCAGACATTACCCATCTGGGTCAGCTAGTGTTTGCAGTGCGCTGTGTCAACAAAACAGGAGTTCCTGTTGAACGGTTTCTGAAGTTCATTGTAATGGAGGGATATGACGCAGAATATCTGACAAACAATGTCATCAACAGTGGCGTAGCCAGCCCAGAAAATTTGGGGGGGAAAAAAATTTGGGGGTGTAAAATGTTTGATTTTAGGCGAATGACACTATTTTGTTTGGAAAAACGGCTCTCAAAGCACAAAATGACTATATTTTCTAAAAATTTGGAGGGGGTCATGGTCCCTTTCGTACCCCCCTGGCTACGCCTATGGTCATCAACATCCTTAAAAACTTGAAAATTTCAATTAAGAATTGTCGCGGCCAAAGTTACGGCAACGCCAGCAACATGGCGAGAAAATACTCAGGAGTTCAAGTCAGAATTAAAAAACCCAATCCACTTGCACACTTTGTTCCTTGTTCTGCTCATTCATTAAATCTCGTTGGTTCTTGGGCTGCGGAATGCTGCGTCAACGCCATTTCGTTTTTTGGGTTTGTGCAGAACCTCTATAACTTCTTTGCCGTCTCTACGCACAGGTGGAAGCTTCTCACGAACTCACTGGGTCAAGAAAGCGTTTACTCAAAACATTGTCGATTACGAGATGGTCAGCGAGGTGCGACGCTGTTCGCGGACTGAGAACCAGCTATCGTCAAATAAATTCTACACTGAAAAACATTTCGAACGATAACAATGGGACGGGCCAGACTTGGTTTGAAGCTTCGTCTTTAGCCACACAGATGACGAAGTTTGAGGTTGCAGTACTGTGCATTTTGTGGGACAGAGTTTTGCGGCAGTTCAATGTTGCTAGTAAGAGTTCAATGTTGCATTGCAAAAGGAAAGCTGTGATATCTTAACGGTCGTAAGATTGCATTCTGGTTTGGAGAATTTTGTGAAGTCGCTGAGTGATGACTATGATTCATGTGAGGAAGAGGCTAAAATGCTCACTGACAATCACATGTATAAAGACATACGCGGACCAAAGCGGAAGGTTGGGGGAGGTATTGAAAATGGGGATGTTCGAAGTCTCACTGCTCGTGACAAGCTTCGAGTTGATACCTTTGCAGTCATTTTAGATTCACTGAGTGCTGAACTTGAACGCAGAAAGCAAGCCTATGCAGGGTTTCATGAAAGGTTTCAAGTTTTTTCCAGTTACGTTGGCTCTCCTCTGATAAGATTCGTCATCTTGCTGCGAATCTTCAAAAGGCCTACTCTTCAGATTTGGAAGAAAATTTCCCTGATGAAATGGTTCGTTTCTCTGGTCGCCTGAACCAAATGGATGAAAACGTTTCCACGCCAGTAAAGCTTTTGCGGCATATCCGAGAGTCAGATATCGTTGACGCATACCCCAATGTTGAAATAGCTCTGAGGTTATATCTTACTCTTCCAGTCGCGAACACTGAAGGGGAACGTTCATTTTCTGTCCTTAAAAGCGAATAGAGAGCAGGATGCGTTCTAACATTACGCAGGACAAACTAAATGATACTTCTATTCTGACTATAGAATCTGATGTTACGGCCGTCTTAAATTGCGAAAAACTTATTGATAGCTTCGCTTGCCTGAAGGCACGAAAAAAACTTTGTGATAGGATGTGAGTTGTTGGATGTGTTGGTGACAAACATTTGGCATCAGTTGACGCAGATAATTATATATTTGCCCTCTTCTTCATGGATACAATTGCCGGTGCTATTGAGGACTACCTGTGTTAACGGATGCAAATGTTCTTTATATAAAGACTTAGAGCAGTTTTGTAGCCAGACATTTTAATTGGGGTGATCAAAAACCGAGATACCTCGCTTTGCTTAGGAATTTAAGGAAATATTCATAAAGTAACGTCATTTTGCTACAATGACCCACATGTCCACCTTGACTACGACCCTGTCTAACAGTGTATACCTTGTTGTTCTGTAGTGATTCATAACAAAGGTAGAGTTTTGAAGATTTATAAAATTTTGTTTTTAATTTATCAGTGTTCGGTTTCCGTTGTCAAAGTTGTTGCAGTAGTAAATCATTTAGTCTTTTCTGAAATACTAGAGCCTTATTCACTGCAGCACAGTGGTCTCTCGTAGTAAACGATTGGTCGATTACACTTTCTGGAATATGATCCTTAGTAGGCAGATTTGTAGCGTCTTTGATGCGGATTTTATGTTTGATTGTTTCCAACTAGATCGCCAGTTTACAGAGGTTGCTTGTTGAAGATCTAGATGTTAGTCAAATCAGCAAGAACAGTTTCTCGTGGCTTTTACTTGAAAAAACGTGCTTGCATTGGGCTTACATCAGATAAGGTTATCTGAGGGTGTTGCGAAAATATTTCCAGTGAAAAACATGCCTTCATGCGGTTTACCAATCAGCCCATAGCGTAGAGGATTAAAACACTATATTTTGTATTGCTTGGAAAATGACAACTTGAAAACGGCATAAATTACCCTGTGTTCTATAAAATATATGGTTACTATAACGAAGTAGTTTATGTACAGCTAATCAGATCGACAACTGGACGATATGTTCCAGGGCAGCAACACGGTCCCACATGAAAATGTATATATCGGAAAAATAAGCCTAGAAACACGCTAGAAATCACGGAAATTTACCGAGGAGAATTTCTGAAATACATGAAAGAGCTATAAATTCCAAGAAAAAATCACATTGCCGTTTGGTCTTGAGAAGAATGTAGGAAAGGCTTTAATTTTTGTTGAAGATCTAAGGCAATCGTGGAACCAAAGTCGCCACCGCAAAAGATATATTTTTGAAAGGGCGCTACACATAATAGGGGCATACTTTCACGCTTTTAAAACAAGCGACCAAATAGGTCACACCTGCGTGGGGCCCCCAAACTAAGATGGCCTAGGGCCCCGCGTTCTCTAAATCAGTCCCTGCCTCCACACCTTAAAAATTTGCAAAAGATAGGGAAAAATTTTTGGAAGAATTTTTAAAATTCTCTTATAAATGTGACATATAACATCGCAGTTTTTAAACAGAACTGTTATGATATTTTTGAGATCCAGTACAGTGGTTATTGCAAGGTTAATTGCAAACCTTTTTTACTGTTGGCGACTGGACAGCTGTTCAAACTGTTTTTGTGTAAACGGTGCTTCCAATTATCCGGTTCAATTGGAGTAATGTTTATAGAAATGTGAACGGATTAGCAAAAAATACGGATAATTGCATTCTTGTATTGTAGTGAAAGAAGCAGCAACAAACAAAAACATCACACACATTGTTTAAATAATTGTGAAAGTTCAACAATTTTCTTAGAAATTCCGATTTAACCATCAGTTGTCACAGTAGATCTATCGAATCGATTTTAGATTGTTTGCGAGAAGATAAAATTTTGTAGTTGGGTTGTGCAGTAACTGATCAGTGCGAAAAGTTTTAACCTGCATAAACGGTATATGTGTATGGCTGCCAAAATATTTGAGCCTTGGATGCAAAAAACGTACAGTGACCCTGGTCGTTGTACAGGTGAAGTAAGGATATTATTTAACACTTTAGTTTGATTTTCTACCATTTTCTTCTAGTAAGGATGCTCACAAGTTGTAATTTACAAAATAAGCAACAGCCCTATACCTACGGAAAGCTATTAGGGTTGCCATGTGGCTTTAATTGTTTTTTTAAAAAACATTCGGATTAACTTACACTTAATGCTTCCAGGATCCCTTGTCTTTATTGGGCTTTGGCCGTCACTATCGGCCAGCTGTTTTCAGTTTTCAAACTGAACAGCAGAAAAAATATTTGAAGTTCTGTGCTACGATCAAACAAGCCCAAGAGGTGTTCACACAACCTTGGTTTTACAGTTGTCGACAGAGGGACTGCTTTTTGATCGCCAGAGCAATTCAAGTTCGTCGCGCATTTTTCTTTTAAAACATGTTCTTAATCATATTTAAAATATGTTCTTACATATTGGTCTTGTAAGACACATTTAATAGGACATCTTGACCAGATAATCTTAGGGTTTGTTGATGTCCGAGCGTCGGAAAAAAAGAAAATAATAACCTACTGTACACAGCAAAGACTGCATTTTGTGCTTTGCTGTCAATTGTAGCACTTGCTAAGTATTACTTTCGATTTTCATCGTCTTTCTGTTAATATGTGTACTTTACTCACCGTCCCTAAATACATCTCTCTCATATTCTTTTTGTTGATTGAGTTATTTTGTTGATGAAGTTTTTGTGGAACCAAGTCAGTGCTGCTTTGTCAAGTGGAAACAGCAATCAGGTAATTTCGATCGTTCTTAAATCTAAATGGTTTGGTTTATGGTTTATTCATGCATTTTTGTGACTCAAATCATGAAGTAACACGAATGCAGCAAAAGGAAAGCAATAACATCAAGGATCACAAATTAATTTCATGTTGATGAGAATAAAAAAATATCAGAAAGTTCAGGTTTTCGGACGTTAATGATCGTATTCTAACATGTTGAATCACAAATGGTTGGCGAAATAATATATGGGACAAGCTCTCAGCCAGTACTGTTTGCTAGCAGGGCTGCGGAGCAGTCGTAAAAATGACACTACTCCGGCTACGGAGCTTTTTCTATTCATGAACATGACTCCGGCTCTAGCTCCGGAGCTCTTGGTTTTCATAAGTGTAGCTCCGGCTCTGGAGCTCTCTTTTTTCAGAGCATGGCTCCAACTCGAGCTCCGGCTTCTGTTCGTTTTACACATGAATATTTCCAGTTGTCTTGGTGTGCCTCAATTTGACTGGAAAATGAAATATATATCGTACAGAAAACTAAACGAATATTCCAAATTGATTTGAGTAGGTTCATCTGGTAGTTTTTCACAATTAGAGTTGTTACCATGAGAAAATCAGCTAAAAATCAACAATCACAGGTTCAGACCATTCAGAGAACAGCTACTAGCAGAAACGTAACTCAAGATAATGGTGATAAAAACAAATATGGAAAGGCCGTCACTGATTTTGCTGTTAATGCCTGGTGAATTATTTCCTACGACCGAAATCAAGAAAACGACTGTTTGGAAAACTAAGTTTGTGTCCGAGCGTTAGACACGGGCAGGGCCCCGACATGGGGAAGTTCCGCCCCGGGGCGAGTCGAAAAGTGCCGCCCCCCCCCAAGCCACGGTTAAGGCAAAGTTAAGCCTTTCAGGACGGAATTATTTCATAACAATGCATCATCAGGTTGGAGTTAATTTTGAAAATTTCACTGAAGTGAAATTCTGGGACATTTTGCTTAACCGAGACAGGACACCGGGACAGACATTTAAACCGGGACGGTCCCGGCCAAACCGGGACGTCTGGTAGGTCCAACCTTAACCAAAACCTAAGACCAAAACCTAAATCTAACTTCAGGTTCATTCGTGAAAAACCATTTGCTATTCCTTCTTTTAACCAGAAGTGCCGCTCCAGGGCATTGCCCCCCACCGCCCCACCCCTCCTTGTCGGGGTCCTGGACACAGACCAGTTCCAATCGACCAAGTGTTTTGCACTCATCACATGCTTTGCCTGTTGCAGTCTTTGCGATTCCAGCTAACAGCTCTCCCCGGGCAAACCATGCAAAGAGCGCAAAACACATAGATTTCTAGCTTTTGCACTCATAATAGGCAGTGACCAATCTTTAAGTAAAGCACAACGTAACCCGCAAAGCTTAGGAGAAAATATGACTGCTTACTTTACAGAAAACATAAAATTTGCTTCCACAGATGAAAACCTGAAGAAAAGTCCACATTTGTTTACATTACATTTTATACCCTACTGAAAATGTACTGCCATGCAAAGCAATGCTAGTTCGCTACCACTCAGTTATCACTTTCATGTTATGCTGCTGCTAGTAAACGTAATGGTTCCTAGTGAACTTTGCCAGTAATCTACTAAACCTTGCTAGTAAGCCTAATAGTTTCTAATAAAATTTTCTACTTTACAATGGCGTGCCGTGTATTTCACACCAACGTCGGGTATCGTATCTGAATCATACTCGCTGCTAACAGAAAGATATGCTGTGTACATTACATACCACCTGAGTATAGCTTAATTCTTGTTAGACCGCTACGCTACTACTGATCCGGTTTGATCATTCTGACTAGAAAGTAAGCTGTGGTAGTTAACGTTTTTCTTACTTCTACAAGCAACACCACGCCTGTCCAGCTGCGATGCCACAGGCTTAGCGGTGATTAAACCAAGGAAACATCAAAAGCTTACAGATCCGTTGTAGCAGTCTTGTGTCGTAACTCGTAGCAATCGCGTTTAGTGTGCTATAAAGAGCACTATTTTCGGTAAAGTAAGTCTAAATTTCAGTCAATTTAGCAAAATCGTTAATATCTAGGAAAGGAACCGGAGCTACCTCTCAAATGACCATAGCTCCAGCTCCGGCTCCTTAATTTTAATCTGAGCTCCGGTTCCGGGCAAAATGCGCAACTTCGGCGTTCCTGGTTGCTAGAACAGATCAACTTTTAATTAAAGACGTTTCACAAGTAGTAAAACAAAAGTAACAAAACGCATCGAATCAACCTCAGACAAAATAAACTAAAAACAACAACAAAAAAACAATGGGAAAAAAGCATATACAGGCCCGTAACCAGCTTGGAACCAGTCCCGTCGCCACGGGGGGGCTTTGGTGGGCTTAGCCCTCCCAAACAAAGCTCCAAGCCCCCCCACATTGAAATATGAAACACTACAAAATAGCGGATTTTTTGTCAAATTTGAATGTCAAACCCCCCTGCACGAACGTAAATCCCCCTGGACAAACGTAAAGCCCCCCCATTGACGACTTTCTGGAGACGGTTGTGCTTGGGAAAGTAGGTGGGGCGAAGAGTTTTCTCCAAATTTTATATCGATAGCATGTACGAAAAAGCGGTTATGCATCACATTTTTCCAGGGGGGCGAAAATTTCACAAGGAGGACAAAGCCTCCCTAGTTACAGGCCTGAGCATATTGTTTTCCAAATGAGCAAGGCGAAAGAGATTTCAAATTGTCAGGAATATCAGACCAAGTTTTGAGACTAGCATATTTTAAAGAAAGCTGACGTGACGTTTTCATTTTGGTAAATGATATTTTTGCAAAGAAGCAAGTCTTGTTTGATATTTGTGGTCTGATGCAATCTCAGTAAAGTAGTTATCAAAATGATTAGGCAATCCACCATTATAAAAAGAGTACATGAATTTGGCAACTGACAATTTAAAGAAGTCTAAAGCTTATGTACTTTCTGAGATGCCGTCAAGTTTACTACCACTACAATTCTTCTAAAGTGTGTTCAATTGAGTGTTTCCCGGGCATTTTCCCCTGCGAGTAAGTTTTGCTTTTCTTCTACCAACTAGTCGTGTTATTTTGCAAAAACTTGTGCTAACACGGTAACATGGAAATAGCCATGCATTCGTCACTTTCCACCAACGGTTGCTTAATTCTTCTCCATTGCAGGTTCATGGCACTGATGCCTTAATCTTGCTTCCTGAGATTGATTTGGTTCATTAGCAACCTGCATTTCCATCGATCCCTGATTGTGGCCGGGTTTATCGCAGCTCTGCTGCGTGATTCACGTGAGACCCAGAACAGTTTGTTTCATTGCTGTCCGCTGATCGCGTTGCTCTCAGTCGGTACGATGTGGCGGGCGAAATGTGCGATACCCTGGTATTATTCAATCGACCACCACCAGAACTCGAGCTATTAGCGTTTCGGTCGCTGCTCCTTGAGGAAACAAAGGAAGAGAACCTGCCGGACAACCGCCTCACGCCGGTTAATCGAAACAATCGTGAATATCCCAGCTTAGCTGCAAGTCTAAAATCCCGGTTGCGCAAGCCATAAATAAAGCAATTCCACAAGCTGTTGGCTGAGAGGATGATGACACTCACGAATTCGACTGATGTGTACGCTGCGTAAGCGGTTGGATCCAGAAACTTGGGTTTGGACAAATATATGTTGGTGACAAACAAAGGTATTATGAGGACAATGACAGCTGGGAGGATACTTGCGGAAAACGCTGAAACCATCAGACCCAATGTTTTTGCTAGTCGACTCTCCATCTTTCGTAAGCGTTTGAATTCACTGGCGTTTGTCATTTGTCGTCGCAGGCGTCCGTGCCGCTTGGATGCGCAGTGCGTTGCTGTGGTGGTTGCCCAGACAACAACAAGCGGAAAAGCAAATGCGACTGTGTACACATAGATTGCCCCACTGCCAGAAAATGATACAAGTACAGAAGCAACCAAACCATAGTTCATGCCCTTGACATACAGTGGCAAAGTTCCAATCACCACAGCGCTTAACCACAGTGCCAGAACAGCACAGACAGCAGTCACGGTCGAATTACTTTTTCTGAACTTCATGGGAAACGTGACTGCGTAAAACCGATCGATGCTAGCCAACATGAGCGTGTATACAGAAACCATGAAAGACAACGCTGTGAAAAAACCAACCATTACAATGTAAGAATAGGTATATCGTACAAGATTCTGTGAAGTGCCTGCGACGCCTCGTGACTTCAATGCGACTGCTTTCAGTATGTTGCCCTCTTCAGTCAGGTTGACATTGTAACCTTGAATATCTTCGTACTTAACGGGAGATTGTGTGTAAGCCGTCGACAAACTCAAGCTGACGGCGAAGGTAGGAATAACAACCAGACCTGCGATCAGATCGGCAACAGCCAGCGACACCTTGTAAACTGCCTGACTGTTTCGCAGCTTCCTTGATGTAAGGATTACATACAAGACTGTGACGTTGCTTAAAATAACTGAGAGTGACAGAATCCCCAAGAAAACCATCAATACGACGATGTTGGCTCGGCATCTGAAAAGTCAATTGTATTTAATTGAATTAGGTTGAGTAATCTACCTGATGGTGAATTTACTGTTTTCAAACGAATATATGCAAAGTGTACGAAATCTGCTGGAGATGACTGCATGGTAGTAGGAGTTCGCAGAATCAGTTGGGTTTTAATTGCATGTTAAAATAAGCAACCTTTTGTCGAATTGAGAGTTGCTCACCAGTTTTAGTCCTGCAATGTTCCGATGGAATGTACAAAGAATCAGTATTTACGAAGGCAAGTTAGTTTCATGTCTAATAAAGTTTATTCTCTTTCTGTGATGGCGTGAACCATTTGCATCCCTATTTAAAACACCATTCAAATAATAGAAGACTGACACACCAAACCACAAGGGAATCTTTCTATTCGTGATATAGCCTCATGTTATTTTTAATCAGAAAATTGCTGTAAGCCTGCGGTCCTTAGCAGAAAGATGAGCTTATTTCTGGCGTAAATTTCGCTTTACGCAAGGATAAATTTCTGAACCCGGCTCAGTAGCGTGCATAGGGGGGGGGGGCGAACGGTGTGCCGGCCCCGGGCATCCAGAGAAGGGGGCATCCAAAGAGTGAAATTACAAAATTTAAATGCTGTAACTATATGGTTTTTCCTATTGTAAGTCTACTAATACATGCTGAGTGGATTTAATTATTCGAAACTTGTTTTGTTGTCGAACACTAATTTTTACGTATTTAAATGCCAGTAATTCTCAGCTTCTTCATTACCAGGGACTTTTGCTGTAGGTGTGCGGCGCACACCCAATCAAAGTGATAGTGACGTGACTTGTTCCTGATCGTGCGGTCAAGGGAAAATCATAAAAAAGGATTGAAAGATAATCAAGGTTAAGAAAAACCTGTTTTTTTTAAAAAAAAAACAACCCTCCTGGTTTTCTTTAAATTCATTTTTTTGTTTTTTTTGAAAAGAAACAAGTTTTTGCTCTTTTTTAAAAAAAACACAAAACCCCTA
>JGI24159J19872_10005975_pt1 | contig 15780 bp, 8 predicted proteins | sample Ectturendosymbi4_FD_19872 | JGI IMG/M metagenome (IMG submission 19872) | reverse complement strand
GATACACAAAAAAATCACTCCCAGAATTCGGGCTTGGATGTTTGCTTTATAACAAGCGTGGCCATCGTTTTGAACACCACAGGCCAATTTTTTGAAGCGCGAGTACCAATGCGCCATACCATCGGCTATTTCTTGTACTGATTTTATTTCACATGATTAGTGATTTACCAGTTAATATNGTCAAATGTAAATAGAATATTTGGTAAAGCAGCAAATAAATTTCACATTTCCTTTCTTTTTCATGAGGCCTTCGAGTTTCTTTGTATTTCACCAGTTTTCAATGTTTGTGCGAGAACAGCAGAAAATTCATCAAATTTGAAGAGAGTCAGGTAATATCTCATTTTGCTTTCTAACAATTTCGTGGACGAAAAGGCTTGTTCGCATGTGCATGTCGTTCCACGCCGACACATAACTCTAAGCGAATTTTCTCAGTTCTGGGAAATTCCCACAGGGTAAGGAGCGCCAGAAACCGACATTTCAGAAGCACCGGGGGCTGAAGGAAGCTCATCAATTTCGTTTTCACTATTTAATTTGTTTTCATGTGAATGAGTTCCATTTGCGTTTCCAATATCTTTTGTTCACTAAGTGAGGACGGGTTTATAAACACTAAAATTCAGTCTTCGTCCTTAGCAAAATCACAAAAGCGGCTTATGATGTTTTCAGTGCATTTTATCAAATTTCAGATTCAATCTGCTCCTTTAAACACGGAAACTGACTCATATCCTCGTTTTATCACTGCGAGATGAACAGTTTTAAAACTTCATTTTGAATGCAATGATGTCATATACTAAAGTAGGAAACAATTTGATCTTGACCTTTGCTTTCATATTCAGATGATTGAATTGGTTAGTAACATCAACTAAAATTCCAGGTCAAATAGCGAGTTGTTATCACGTAACAGGGCTTTTTCCTCAGGTAGCTCGTTTTTCTCTTCCAGAAAATCATGAACAGCTTGCTTCAAGATTCTAACTGGTAACTCATAAGGGAATTTTGCGAAACCAGAAATAAATAAAAATGTTGGAGAGGTTTACTATCTTGCTTTGTTGCTATCACAGGATGAAATGACGAACTTTAAATCATCTGATGCGCCAAATTTGGCTCATACGCCATTAAGGTTAGCCACCGCTACATTATACTATTGTGGTGTCTAGACCATAGTCTTTGGCGATTAGAACGAGAGTTCAGAAGAGACAACCGTCTTCCAGTACTCACAAACGTTGCAAAAATCAAATAAAATATGGTGATAATCTGAAACATATACAGAGAAAAGATGGCAAAATTTCTGAAACTTTTTTTAAATGTTGAAAGGTATTGTAGCGTGGCATCCAACATAAAGCTTCAATTTGTGTAGGATTCCACGTCGGCTACAACAGTTTGTCAAAATTTTGTTAGAAACCTGTTTTTGTTTTTAAGTTGTTTCCACATTTTCACGACAAAAGTGGAAAATGCCAGTAAAATATAGGAAAAACTGGTGTAGGTTAATAATCGAAAAACATCAAGGTGGACAAAAACAAATAAACTAGGAAAAATATCTTTGCCCTCCCAAGCACATCTGATCCATATGGCTATACGAATCAGACTCCCTGTACAAGTTATCCACATCTGCCAACAATTCTCTTGTGCTTTTTCTACGCTTCACAAGCGTTAAACGTCAAACCTTCGATTAAAACCAAACAATGATTGGGGTTGTAGCAAACTTTAAAGCAGAGACTTGGAGAAAAAACGGAGTCTTTTAATTCTGTTGGTAAAAATATTGTTTTGATCATCTCTCAAACAGTCCAAGTTTTTTTGCTTTCCTAGGTATTTTGGCATCTCTGCTTTTCTGATTCACAAAGCTATAGAAACACGAGAGGTTGAGGGCAGCTGCAAGAAAGAAGGAAATATGCGAAATCCTTCACACTGATATAACGGCGAGGCAACGTTCCCAACACGACACTAAAAGTGCAACATCTCTTACTTTTAGACCTCATATTGTGAGAATGAAATAGCAACTTTTTATTTTTTGCACTACATCGGTATTGTGCACCAATCGTAAATCAAATTTTCGAACCTTAGCCAGTAAGGACGGCGAAAGCCCAAAATATTTGGATTTTGCTACTAAAGACTGAGCTACGTACAGCTGTGGTCAACAGGCTTACTGTTTCGCAGGTCATTTTACGGCCCACGTGTACATTTTGCTTTCAACGAGCCCTATACAGATTTGTGCAAGCTTCATGATGATTTCACCCAGTGTTGTGGAACGAATGAATGCAAAAATTCTCTATCCAAGGATTCAACGACAGTACCCCATTGCACAGTTAGTGCCAGTCATTTCCATTGCTTTTCGCATCATGAGCTTTGTGCCGCGAAGGAAGGCCATTGCTGGCTGTTTCGATGACCATTTTCAAGAAAACCTTAAAGAGCCATCCCTTTTGAGTTTGCCCATCACTGACCTATAGGCGACATCGAAATGCCCTTGTCAAGATCGATGTAGTGACTTACGAAATTTGTAGACAATTCCCATAGTTGTGATGTTAGCGTAGGTATAATTCTAGAAATGCACGGGAATCCAGTGGGAAGTTACAGGTCACGGCGTTTGTTTAAAGCAGGGTCCTCCAAACTTTTTGTCGGCCACATATGCTATTACACAACAGTTCGAGGGTCGGACATCTTACGTACTAATGTGATTGTTTCGGGATATGTTGCATTCTACTGAATTAACAAATTCTTCGAAACTATATTCTTTTTCATTGACAAAATGGATTCTGGGCCGGATGAAATGGTTTCGCGGGCCGCATTTGGCCCGCGGGCCGTAGTATGGAGACCCTGGATTAAAGTAAAGTGGCAACACAGCGTTGATCAATCTTCAAAAACCACGAAAGTGCAATCGACATAAAACTCCAAAAACATCTTGTCTTCAGATAATAATTGCTTATTTGTATTGCCTATACATTGATACGGTCCATAACCAATGTTCCATTTAAAGTACACAAAAGCGCGGTGCCACCAGACCATTTGCGCAGTGAAATCGCATTCTGACGGATTAGCAACCTTCCGAATTTAAAGTTTTTCCAAAGTAAAAATAACTAATAAATCAGCTACCTATCAAGAATCAGGAATAAACTTGGACAAAGTGTATAAACATTGAAAAAGCACGAAAGCAAGGAGAAGCTATTTAAATAAAATATGTACTTTGTTTGTATTTTGATAAGATTTATAAGCTGCGTATTCTAATAATTCACAAAGTTTGTAAACGAGGTAGAACTTGCTAACTCAGCTTTAAAATATCCATCCTCACCAAAACAAACATTTGCTTGTTGTAAAATTTTCTTAGAGGTAACACTGGTTATAACAAACGCGAACATGCTGCCTGTATCAAGCAGTGTGTACACCTGTCACTAGTAGAACCCAATAACTGGAAGGTCGACATAGTCACGTTACATGCACAACTTTACGCACAAACGCACACCATAGCGGCAAAAATATACGCTATTACTTACTCAGAGTAGTTTGAAAATCTCAGTGACCTCTCCATGCAGTAAGTGATTTCATCCACGTCGTCATCCGTGTCAGATCTGATACACAACAGGAAAACGGTGATTTTTACCTGAGCGTGAACCAGGGCACACTGCACACCTGTCCAGTATGTATTTCAAACCTGTCTATGTATTCATTGTGAAACTAGCTTCAAAATTATATTCTGCTACTAAAATGTGACGAGCCAAAACGTTTCTGAGGCAATACATTTTTTCAAAAAAAAACGAGCACCTTTCTCATGGAATGTGATTGAATTTTTATCCACGTTGACATACACGATGAAATCGCTTGAACTGTTGCAAGAATAGGTCATAATGCACAGAACTTGGACACAGGCAGTTTCAATCGTATGATTGATATTGTGAGGCTCAGTGATGTAGGAGGTGGGGGTGCAGGGGGTGTATGCGCACCCCAAAAAATTTTGATTTGTCGAAAATCCGGGCAAAATCCCTGAAAATTTGTACAAAATCTCTGAAAATCCGGGCAAAAATGGTGTCCAACGTTGTTTGTCTTTTGAAACAATCGCGCCCAACGTTTGCAAAAAAACACATGAAGAATTTTTTTATTGAAGGCGATACGATAAAAAGGTTTTCATGATCCTTGTGGGAGAAAAATTGCAGGCAAAAGTCGCACAAAAACTTTTCGGGCAAAAATCCTTCGCACCCCCAAAAATTTGCCTGCTCCTGCACCTATGGTGCAGCTCATATTCAGCGTAAATTAAAATCGATTGACATGACCAAGGGTTGAGATTTGTACTTGATTAATTTTCGATGATTCTTCGTGTTTGTTTCCTCCTGGTTTGTAAGAGAACAGAAACTGTGGCAAGTGTTTCTACATTTATTTTGATTTTTTGCCAACATATTATTTTGAGTAATGGTCATTTTAATAATCACTTCTGCAGCACAAACGTGCTTTTATCATAGTATAGAAATTTTATTAAAGCGATCAAATACTGGCTTTGTCTTCGAAAGGACAACAAAATACATCCTAAATTGTTAACTTGAGGTGTACCACTTCACACGCTCTTGCATTCTACGTAATCGTTTGGCATTCATTTCAAGATGATAAAGTACTTTAGCGAAAACCTTTGTCAATCTTAAAAGCATTTAAACTTAAACTGTATGTTTCTTTTCAATTCTGTAATGCGTTCCGCGACATGAAGTTGACTTGTGCCAAGAACTTTACCAGGTGGCTGAGGTCATGGTAGGCCTCACAATGCTGGTGATTAAACTTTTCCTTAGGTGTTCTATACAGGCAAATTTTCTTCAAACATATCCATCAATCTGATATGCTTGCATTGAAATCAACGCAAATATTAACAAACCAATTAATGCTTATTGTTCAGTAAGAGGTGCAGTAATCAGATCAGCGAAGCCACTCAAAAAGCATTAGTTTTACATTTGTTTTAGCTATGTAACCATCAAAAATAAAAACGATGCATTATATTAAAGTCAGGTAACTGGCAAGGGGACGTGTAGATACGTTTGTCCAAACTGATTGTTGTAGGTGTAGTACCATGCTGGAATACTTTTTAGCTAAACGTTATAGGACCAGAGCTGATATCCGGTGAATAACAGTTTTTCTCCTTATCCACCAACTACATGTATTTTTGTCCTCATCCACGTTCATTCTACAGTTACACCTAAGCTATCAGAATTTTAACCAGTGGTCAATGATGATACCATCGTCGTCTTAGCAGTTTTTTGTTTGGACGTTGGCCGTATACGACTGTTGCAATCATGAACAAATACCTCCCCTCTTCCATAGCTGCTGTGTGCCTAAAAGGGATTTGGCATAACATCTTTCGCAATCAGCATAGCATCAATGCAGAACATAACAACTGTTCAATTGTTTTCAGAGAGTAAAAACCACCTTCATTGAAATTAGCAAGTAATTTTTTTTTCAGTGGATGAATAATGTCTAGTAGAAGTAAAAGCTTGACATTCTGTAGGGGTATGGGAAAAGATCACTGCTGCTATATCTGATTTCTTCTAAGGGCAGTGAAATCATTGTCAGTTTCATTGTCAAAATGTTCCTCACAAAAATATCAACCGAGTTGATTAGTTTCTGAGCAATTAAAATTTAAACTGTAGCGCTTATCTCGCTCGCTGCAATGCAGTAGAAAAGTTTAAGTTGGCTTTGCCTCTATGTGTAAGAATTTTAAGCCTGTTAGCCTGTTTATTATGCACTATACGTACGGTACGTTGAAACTGTTGATCATCTTTATCGATTTGAAGCAATGCTGTTTATCACTTGCGACACAGTGACGGTGACAATGGAATACAAATTTATACGTCGAATGTCTTTTCGATGTATCAAACCACCGAGTCAGTCAACAAAGTGACACCAGATATTTCCTTTGCAAGAAAACAAAAACCGCTCTGGCGCAATACCAGCTATTTTTCAACCTCATAGCAGCCCTCCCCAATGGCACTTCAGCGGGCACGTCCGCTGACACGCCTAACCCACGATTTCATTGCGGGTACTCGAAAAACGCAATTCGCGTGGACTCCACCGCCAGGCGCAGCTCTGCAATGGCTGACACCGGCATTGCTATATGCTTGGTATGTTCAAAACAGACAACCTCAACGGCGTGTGCATCTTTCGCTCATCACTGAACGTGTGGCTTATGGGTTGCACATTGTGAATATTTTTTGCTTAATTTGCATTGTTTACTGTGCTCTGCACAGCTGTGCGCGTGTCATTGTCAAAAAACACGCTGCTTAACTTTTCAGGAACCAAAACGTCAAAGTGGGTTTGAGCTTGAAACACAATCAATACAAGGGCTCTCACTTTGACAAAGAGATGTGCAGCTGCACAACGTTGAACCCAACGTTATGCGAGCTGAGTAGTGAAGTCATATTGCAAACCATCAAAAACAGGCGTGTTGCATTTCGATTTTGAGCGTTTAAAATAGCACATTGGTAAAAACTGTTCCTGTTTTGGTCACATAGCAACAGATTAATGAATAAAATCTGTGCTTCTTTAATATGCTTACACCGGAAACATGCTACTGTTTAATGATTGTTTTTCTAGCATCATATATGTTTCTTAAAAGTCTTGACATTTTCCTTTAAACTACGACGATAACGTTGACAAAGCACTACTACCATCCTCTAAAATCAGGGTGGCTCGAACTACTTTTGATCTACTGGCCATTTTACAGAAATGTGACAACTCGTGGACCACTTCCAACAAAATGTATAAAAGAACAGATCTACAAGATTTAAAATTAAAAAAGTAAAATAGGTGAGTCAAGTGAGTGTGTCATTGAAATTATTACACCAATTCCAACAAACAATTTAATACAAATCTCGATCAGTGTGATGCCTGTAGTTGAGGCTTCTCTGGCACTATCGTTCCTTCAACAATACCAATATGTTAGTGGTAGCAAGTCAGAGACTATGGTTCGGTGTTTCGTCTGCCATTCGATATCTGTTTTTAGATTAAACTTGCGTCATGGTAGAAAATGTACGCTAACACACGTAGGTGCTTCCAAACGTCCAGCGCGTTTTTAGAAAATGTATCTTTGCTGACTAATTCCTGGAAGCTCTACAGTCTAGTCTAACGCCGTTAATATTGTACACTATTATTAACAGATGATAGGCTTGTTCTAATTAAAATTGCCTATTTTAACATACACACAACAATCAATACTGAGAAAACCCGCAGGCCATGTGGCCCCCTGGCCAGAAGTTGGACCACGCTGCTCTAAATGAAAAAACAAATGAAATGCAATAGAAATATGGTCTACACTTTAACAAAATGTGTGTCCATGCGTCAGGGAAATATTTTGGGTTTATTAGGGGACTTGATGTTTAAGTTATGAGCAACATCTAGTTAAAGTAAATATTAAACGATCTGGATCGAAAAATCACTTTAGTAATAATGACCTACATAAAGTATTCAAGTGTTACATTTCAAAGCAGTGCAGCATACTTGTAACAACTACCAAGACATGCTGATACCAAAAGAGTGGAACTAACACATCTCTGCGAGGAAAAAAATAGTACAGAAAACGGACGGAAAATTGTACATAAAAATAGGTATTTTCACTCCGTTTGCAGAAATGGTGATCAAACAAACTTTCGTGTGTTAAACAGATAGTTGAAAGATTGCTGCTTTGATTAACTTAGCCTTTATGAAAACCAAGGCTGTGGAGCCGTAACACAAATTTTAGGCACCGGTTCTACTGTAGATCCAAACATACAAAGCTTATATCGATGTTCTGACACAAACATCACTATCAGCTGATACACTTACTCGTCTTCTGAGTCTGAATCTGCAGCTCTTGAATGCGGGAAAGTTCGTCCATCTTTGACCTTGATTGACGCTCCATTGTTGGTAGTGGTAAAGTACTTCTTTTTAAACATACGAGAAGGTGCCTGTTCTACTTCGACAGTATCCAGTAGGCCTCTGTGTTCGAGAACTCTGTAGACGTACAATCTCCGGTTGTCGAATGCATAATAATTGCCATATTTTCGTACCACTCTTATCATAGGTAGGTCTTCAACGCTAATTCTTCCCTTTTCGATGTCACCAATTGTTCTATTCACTGATTGTCCAGTTCTAAATTTGGCCGATATACTGTTTTGCATAAAACGTATTTCAGAAGGCGCCAAGCTTAGCAGCATGCTTGTTTCACATCTGCTGTTTCATAAACATAACTTACCACACCCTGCTTTGTGCTTTGCTGTAATCAGCCAGTCGTTGCAACTTGCAATCGATATTGAAGTCTCTTCCGCGGGAGTTCCCCCAAAAATAACCAATTCTCGCATTACGTGTGTCTGTCCCTTGGGAGTTCCCCGGATAAAATTTGTCGTTAGGTGGTGCTAATGCACGTCGCTCCCCATTTGTTTTGATATTTATTAATTTAGGTGTTTGCTCATGGTCCATTACACAGGGTTATTAGAAGAACACAACACGTAAATGCTTAAGTAGTTTGACGAAGAAGCAATACTGAAAAGGAGCAAAAAGTGAAACAACGCACCAGCAACTACCGGATTTGGTTGTCGGCATACTGAAGCATTATATAGTGAAAAAAGTGAAAACGTTTGAAAAGCATCAGATCTGTGAAGCCAACGTACAAATTTGTTAGCTGAAAATATACATCGATGAACAAAAGCGTATCAAATGTTTCCCATCAAGTCATCAAATAACTTGAAGGAATAGCCAAGGTGATTTTGACGAACACTTAAACTCTTGGGGGATGTAAAACATAGTTCGATAGGCGTTGTGATACGAAAAGTGCAGTCATTTAAAGTTAGAGGGCGAGCTCTTGTTTGACATTTGGTGTGCAAACACTGGCATGCAATCGGCACGAAACAAAGTATCAGGGCCGGCCCTACGGGGGGGGCTGCAGGGGGAAGTGCCCCCTTATTTTTCGAGTTATGCCCCCTCACTTCTGAACGCTTACCCGCAAGAAAATAATATGCATCAGATAATGCAACCACTAGAGGGATTTTTGGAGATTTCAATTTAATAACCTAAATCAGATTGTTTCACCATGTCCGACTGTACGGTCCTGTGCGGATGATAAAATTCAGTGATGTTGATGGCAAACACTGTGCGGACGGGTGTAGATGAAAATTTCTACTGGTGTGGGTAAAAACACAACACTTGCATAAGTTCGGATGAGAATCATCGATAAAACAGTGTTGAGGACCCCGATAAAGCAACGCACCTGATTTTAAACTTTTAATTTTAATCGACCGTTCTTGCTAAAAATCCCGGCGACGACGAGTTTCAGAACGAACACGAGCGAGAGAGGAAGCAGTACGCATTCGACCTGATAGCGCGGAAAGGAACAACTCTCTAGAAGTTTGCTTCTCAACAGACGTGTGTAAAAAAACTTTCACAAATTGTGTCGCACATACTTCTTCAATCGTCCTTGCAGTTGCAGTTCCTTGTTAATTCTCACAGGGTTCGCGCTACGGGGGGGCACCAAGGGGAAGTTCCCCTCGCTTCTCAGAATATGCCCTCTCACTTCTCAGAAGTTGTCCACTTTAGAAACTGATCACCGCCTCAAACAGGACTTCATGTCGTGCGCACCTCGAAATGATCTGGTACGCAAGAATGAAGCGCTGCAAGTTAAGCAAGCAAAGCGGCATGAAAAAAGTGAAACTGTGACGTCACAAAAACTTTAGAATCAGTTGTGCGCTAGGTCAGTGGTTGTAGACGTTCACTTCGCGAAGTTTCTTGGTGGCCTGGTATTGCTTGTGCACTGCTCAGCGAACCAGTTGGTTTCGAGATTACGATGGATATGAGAAAGTGGATCCACCACCCAGTTAGGTCAGATTCGCAGCCAATGCCATCCAGTCAAGATGAATTGCAGTTGCAAAAAAATTCTGTTCTCGACCGAGCGGACAACAATGAGACAGTTGTTGCTCCAGACGATCTTGGCGAAGATCGACCCAAACAGGTTAGGCTTCATAAATATTCCGCTACTTTGTTTGGAAAAACGAATAAATGTTTTCTTTCTGCTTGGTATGAAAAGTGGGACTGGTTTGAGTATTCGGTAAAACTTGATACGGCATTTTGCTACTCTTACAGCAAGTTTAATAGTCGATGCTTGTTTCAACCCCAGGGGAGACGTGTTGACCAAGCCTTTACGCTAAAAGGATATCGTGACTGGAAACACGCAACAGAAGCCAAAAAAGACTTCCCCAGGCATGCTGATTCGAAAGATCATTTGGCGTGTTGTGTCATGTGGAAAGAAAAAGAAAATCGGTCAACAAACAGCAAGGAAATATCCACATTACTCAATTCAAATGCAATAGAAAAAAACAAGTACTATATTTCATCCCTAACTGATGTTATAGAATTTCTAGCCACTCACCAGTTGGCGTTTAGAGGGACAGTTGAGGCATTTTCTAGCATGGAGGATGGGGGAAGTAGGCTTTTTCTGTTGCTGCTAAATTTTTCCATCAAAAAGGACCCTCGGTTGACAAAAATAGTCAAAACAGTTCCACGAAATGCTACGTATACAAGTCATGAAATCCAAAATGAGCTTATTGACGTGATGAGCAGTATTGTCAAAGAAGCGACTGTACAAGAGGTAGGAGATTCGTGGTTTACCTTAAAAGTTGACGGTACCCGAAATCCTATACCGGTTTGGAGAACATTTCCATAGTTCTTCCCCTTTTTTATGAAGATACGAAGGTGGTAACGGAGCGACTATTTGCTTTAGCAACCAGCAGTTCGTGTGATGCCCAAACGCTCACCGAGGTTATTTGCTCCGAGCTTGACGCTGCTGGACTGGCTACGTCCAAGATTTTAAGTCAGGTTTATGATGGAGCGGCAGTGATGTCCGGCAAACATGGAGGAGTTCAACGATTGCTACAGGAGAGGGAAGGCAGGGAAATACCATATGTGCATTGTCTGAACCACCAATTGCATCTTGTAGTTGCCCACGCTCTGTCTGAGGAACAAGCTGTCCAAGATTTTTTGAGGTCTGCAATGGTTTGCACAATTTTTTTCGCAAACCTACAATTGCGTCACAGTACAACGGTGAAAAATTAGAGACTGCTTGACCAGCGATGGACATGGCACTTGACAACAACCAGCACAGTGCTTAATTTCTTTCAAGACATAGTGGGACTTCTCAATCAAATTACAGTAAACCTCGTTTAATCCGGATTCGATTTGAACGACGATTTTATCCGGTTTAGGCGAAGATCCGGATTAACCGAAGATGGTTGTTGCTAGCCTGATGTCATTTAAGTACTGAGATATCGGTGAAAATTACTTAAACTGAACGCATTTACGACCCAGCAGCAGACTTTCGCAGAAGCAAAACGAATTTAGTGATGTATTAACAATGGTACAAAAGACTAGTAACCGCCATATCTATGCAGTTATGAACAATCTCAAGTTCATAATTTCACATTACTTGACTGTGAGAAATCTGGGATTTTGGACTGACGCAGAGATTTCTGCGACTGGTCCATAAGCAGTCACTAAGACATGTTAATGAGTACAATACACTCAGGGATAATATTCTACATACGCACACTCAACGCTGATCAATGAACTGAAATCGGGGTGCGGCGGCGTACCTTGAGCGTTATGTTCAACGTGATATGCTATACGGTACCCTTGTGCGACGTAAGAATCGTCCGTATAATCGAATGTTGCGCGCAGTTGCAGCCGATGTTATGATAATTCTAAACGTTCGTTGGTGATCGTGAGCACGCTTGTGTTGCGTCTGAAAGGTGCCGAATCTTTCCTAGAGACCAGTGAATGCACTTGAAGAACACAACAACGTGTAAGTGGCTAAAAATCCGGATTACGAGATGTCAAAAGCGCAGATTTTATCCGGTATTGGCGAAGACCCGGATTAAAAAATCCGGATAAACCGAAGATTTTTATGAAGAAAAACATTCGTACCACCAGTTTTATCCGGTTTTGACGAAGATCCGGATTAACCGAGGTTTACTGCAGTAGCACAAGAACCAATGGCGCAGAAATACGTACACAGGCGACTGGATTATTACGGGAAATTTCAGAGCAAAGTTTCTTGTTCATTGCAAAACTTATTTACGAGGTGAGTGCTTAAAGAAACAATTTGTTGACGCTCGCCCTCTGACTAAATCGTTGCCTGTGTTGCTAAACGGCGTTGAGCTTGTGTAGCCTACTGTGACTTATATCTATTGCCTTTACGCATCGGTGTAGTAGCGAGATATGGGTTTGCAGTTAAACCTGCCAAACACTTCTTATCCCGAAACCATATCTGAACTACGAATTTGAAGTACATCATGTTAAACAAGACTTCACCCCTGTTACTCACACGAATGGAGCGTAGAAACACAGATTTAACCTTGAGTAATATTTATTGCAAGGAGATATTAGTGCGAACTACGTGTACCGTTCCGTAAGGTAACTGCTGGTTGATCGCAACCGACGCAACGTCTAGTAAGGCGCGCACAAAAGCAGATAAATAATGTCAGGGCCGTATCAGCCGCATTCCATACCCCCAATTGGGGGGCCCACGCTGACACAAGGGCCCAAAATTCAGTTCCATCACCACTTAGCCCCCCAGAGAAAGCTTCGATCCTCAAATTGAAATATGAAGCACTAGAAATCAGTGAAGTTAGGGGGCCCTTTGAAACAAAAGTGCTTATGCATTACAGTTACTTTGGCCCCTTTGAAAGCAAGGTATTTGCACATTACAACTGCTGTTGGGGTCCATTTGAAAGCAAAGTAGCCTACTTATACATTACAGTTGCTGATGGGCCTCTTTGAAAGCAAGGTACTTTATAGTTTTTTATAGTTTACAGCTGGAAAGGGGGCCCGATGCAAGTGCCTCGCTTGACTTCGCTTAAGCACACCACTGTGTAAAACCCTGAATATGATCTTATATGAGAATACGAAACCGAGTGACGTTCTGTGTCATCCGATATGCGTACTTTCTCACCTGATGTGCGCATGATGTAAACACTGTAATGTAACGTAAAGTTATCTTCATTATTGAACACAATGAAGTTGCTAATGAGTTTATCACTTAATAAACACAGATTTCACGCGATTTTTCATAACCGAGACACACAGGCCAACTAAAAACAGATCTGGGTGAAAAAAACCTCAGTGGAAGGCCCTGGTCACATGCGGCAAAACGCCTAACCGTAACGTGAAGTGAACATCTGAAGTTTTACTGTCGTGTTATTGTTACGCAATAACGACCAATAGTACAGCAGTCCGCTAGCAAGTTTCGCAACCTGCCTCTGCAAGCATAGGCAGCGAACTGTGCACTTGCGCTAAGCTTGTCGGGGGCTCGCGGTCACGACTTTGCCCAAGGACCGTAACCAGGGAGGGCGCGGGTGGTGGGCGAAACTACTCCTAAAATTTTTTTCGCTCCCTCTGGAAAAATGTGTTGGACATAGTTTAAAAATATTGGACAGAGCTTAAAAAATTTGGGCCCCTCTCAGAAAACTCTTCGCCACACCTGGTGTCCCAAACTGGTTACGGGCCTGCTTTGCCCTGATGGGCCTCGCGTTCATTTATCCGGCCCTGCCTACATGCCTAGTTGTATACGTCTAGAAGTCAGACTCCCACTTGATCAACATGTTATGTGAAATGATTATTGTAAAAAAATGTACTACAGTAAACCTCGGTAATCCGGGTTCGATTTGGCCAACGATTTTATCCGGTTTAGGCGAAGATCCGGATTAACCGAAGACGGCTGTTTCTACAGAAACAGGCTATATATAGAATGACGTCATTTGAATGTCGAGGTATCGGTGAAAATCACTTAGATTGAACACATTAACGACCCAACAGCAGACTTTTACCGAAGCAAAAGGAATTTACTGATGTATTTACAATAGTAAATCACACTAGTAAACGCCATATCCAGGCAGTTATGAACAATCGTAAGTTCACAATTTTAGATTATTTGGCTGGTAAGAAATCTGTTTTTTTGGACTGACGCAGAGATTTCTGCGACTATGGTCTATAAGCAGTCACTCTATTTGGAAGGTAATGCCCTTCAGACATTTTACAGAGTGCAATACACTCAGGGATAATGCTCTACACACTCAACACTGATCAATAGATTGAAACCGTGGTGCGGCGGCGTACCTTGAGCGTTATGTTCAACGTGACATGCTATGCCCGTGTGCAGTGGCGTTCCTAGGGGTTTCCCGCGCCCGGGGGCAAACTCAGTTTTGCCCCCCCACCCAGCCTGTTCATGGCAGCATAGATGCGAAGAATGAGTAAGGAACAAAAGGGACGTTGAAAGCTGACTCAGGCCCTGCAATCGCCTGCATATAGTTGTTTCTAGACCGGTCGGAAAACTTCCTGTGATTGTGACATCACATAATTGACTTCAGGATCTTTCGATCTTGGAAATCATTAACTACCGTAGAGTTAAGAATCTAATAGTTTCGCGTCAAGCTATTCCCTCTGAAATTTTGGTCACGATTTAACATTCAAACTGTTTTATTACGACACTCCAAATTGCAGTAATTCATTCTCGAATTGTAGCAACTAGTGAAATAAAATGCAAAAACTAGCCAAAACGTTCCATGATCATCTGTATAAATATGCATGAATTTTAATGACTAATTTTTGGCCCAAAAATCTTCTGATAACACACGATCAAATTGGCCAGAGGTGCACCATGTTTTCTAAACCACGAGTTTGTCAGGGCCTTTTGAAGATGGCGGATCTAACGCACCCGCTTGTTCCACTCCCTGGGTCAGGTCTGGCTACAATTACCGCTGATGCGAGATGTAGGGACTAGGGTTTCTGCGGCATACACTCTCAAAGTTTTGAGTAATAAAACACCATGAAGGACTGACTGAGGGAGACTCGCGAGTCACCAATACACAAAAGAGAAGAACAGACACAAGAATGCTTATGAAATACTGAAGGCAAATGATTTTATACAAAACTGCTAGAGAAATATAAAATTACAAAATCCCGAAGCATAATCTTGGGTATAACACCCTGAAAAGTTGACAGAAACTAAAAGAAATCCTGCGATTTAATGCTTTACCTGTAATTACCTAACTTCAAAGAAAACGTTTTTCGTCAGTGTAGATTTGTTCCTTCAAAAACTGCTATAAATGAAATGTGTCACATCCACTAATCTAAGAAATATCTGATGTCAGTGACGCTCCGTGCGAAGTTCCAGGAGAGCAATTGTGTGACCTGAATTTCGACAATCATGTCCATGGAAATGCTTTTTCTAGGCAAAAGTAATACAAAGCACATGTAGCAGTAACTGAAAAGTTCACAATAACTAATATACTCAACGCTGTTACGCCGCTGCAATTAGACGTTTGCAAAAGTATTCAGCATTTATTTAAATATCCCACAAACAAAAATCATCATATCTTCCTTCAGAACCACACCAAAACCATTTCAACATGACGTTTGTCAAACCATAAAAGCTCAAAAATTTTCCTAAACATCCAGATCTGTAGTCGTAACAACCAGGGGCATGTAAATAGTTCTGGTGATTCCTGGTGTTGCAGTTGACTGCATCGCCTTGAACTACAGAGGCAAGCACAAGCGAAAGATGGCAATTCGGGGCATTAACTAACAGGAAAGCAACCAGCAGCAATAGAGCTCCCTCACTGAGTTCACTCTACCACTAGGTTGCACTATCATTATATGGGGATAAGAGAATTACCATATTTCGCTTGTGATGACTATCACAGTGACTTGGTAGTGCACTCATGGGCACCATCTCGCGGTGACCATTTATTTACATGTGGTGCCATCTTCTGGCCGCCACACCGGGGAAACTGCTTGACTGCA
>JGI24159J19872_10005973_pt1 | contig 15781 bp, 7 predicted proteins | sample Ectturendosymbi4_FD_19872 | JGI IMG/M metagenome (IMG submission 19872) | reverse complement strand
TTGCTATGCACTGAAGATGATAACAGTTGTTATCGAAACGTTTGCAAGATGTCAGTTGTATCGTTTGCTTTGGCCGTAGTATTTATTATAAGATTATCACTGTTTAAAATGCACACGTTCGTTAATTAGTTAGTTGCATGAAGTGTTGAAAAATATTATATGGCTCTAACGGAAATACAATTAAAAATATGTAGGTTTCATGGCTCCCCTAGCCAAAAAGGTTCCCGACCCCTGTAGCCCCACCTCTCTGGGTTTTTTGGATATTAGCCCAACCCCCTCAAAGTTGTATGAACCCCGAACTACAAATTTAAATACTGGAAATCAATTGCTTTTTCAATCTACACATGTTGTTTCACAATTTATCTTTTTCAACCTATTTCTGAAATTGCTTTGAAATTGAAATTGCGATATAGTCGCGATTCGTATGAAAAATAGAATGGAGGGGCATTGAAGTTTAACCATTGCGTCACTGCCAGCTTTGCAGTGTGCCGCTGTGATTCGAAATAATATCGGTTGATTATTTTTGATACGTTCGTGATAGCGTTGAAGGTGAAGTTAGTGTGCGTCAGTCAAATCGAATACGGAAAAAGCAAAGTTTACTGTGTAAAGTTCTCACAGTTTTGATTTCACAGCAGCTAGAGATGACCTGTACTTCTAACGCAGGGGTTCCCAACCTTGCTCTGACCATGTACCCCTTCAGCATTCCGACAGATTAACATGTACCCCTAAAAGTTCTTATGACAATATATTTTATCATGATTAATCACAGATATATTTAAAAATAAACACATAATGGCTTTATAAAATAACGTTTACTGATATGTATAAACTTTTGGAAATAAAAGTTATGTAAATATATATTTCTCTTCTATTGCTAACCTTGAATGTACCCCTTCGGATAGGCAAATGTACCCCTACCGGTACCCCAGGTTGGAAACCTCTGTTCTAATGCATTAATATTTTTTGCGTACAGGGTCAGCGAGTGTTTTACGGCACGCTTTGGGAAGTAGCATGTAGCAATAATGCACCTAGTTAAGAATGTTCTCATGTAGACGCAGTCACTAAAGTCAGCAAAGCCGTATGTTCCGTGACCATAGTCCTACCTTTGAGCGATTAAATCCTTAGATTGGACGTTCGGGATTGGCTTATAGACACGAGGCAATAATTGCCAGAATTAGCCAGCACCGTTCATATGCCTTGTGTTGGTCATGTCATGTACCCGACGGAATCTCTTTGAAGTTTTTATTTGAATTATTTTCTTAGTTCCACTTTTCTGCTGTGTACCTATCCAGCATCTGGCCTGTCACGAACGAGACATGGGAGGATTCTCGGGCGTGGAAAAAAATCGGTGTTAACATGTCACTACAGCCAGGAACATAATATATTTTGTCTCGCAAGTTCTTTGACAAATCAGTGGCTTCGTTTTTTTGATCGGGTCATCTGTAAAATAGTTGCAAAGCTACATCAGTTCTTAGATGAGTGTGGAGTCCCTGCATATTTAATGCTTTGGGAAGCTTATTCAGGTAAAACAAGAGACAAGTTGAATTATAGTTTTGTCCTGTTGTCAGGCTTTTGCGTTTGTTGATTTATAGCTAAGAAGCTGTTATATCTGCTGGCTGATCATATCAAGCGGTGTTGTTAATTACAATTAACACATGGCCAAATGGCCTGCTGTTCCCTACGGGAGATACCTGGCCAGAGAGGAGGTACTGAGTGTAGCACTGGATGTTACGGAGATGCCGTTGGAAGCCTTTGCTGGAGACGTGAAACTGGGGAGCATGCCTCCAGACCCGCTAGTTTGGCATCGCTCTTTCACATCACCAATTTCTATCATTGTGACCTGATGTCCACCCTCAAATTTCTTCACACGCTATTGAGTGGGCCCAGTAAAAATGCTTCGAATCGGGCCCCGCACTTGCTAAGGCCGGCCCTGATCACAAGCATTAGGAAAAGTCATCCTGCATATTTGTAATAACGCTGGTGGCGGGCCTTGTACAGCTCTGTAAGTTTCTTAACTGGCATCAGAACGATGGTTGTTCCTATGATTAGATAGCATAACTCTGATGGGAGAAAAAAAAGAATACATCCCCATTTTCCAGTACTTGATAGGTTAGGCTTACGTTGCTAGATTGTTACGAAAGACATTAGATTTCGTTGAGAGAATGGAAAGGAACATTAACAAGGTTAGCGACTATGTATCAGGTGAAAAACAGCCGTAAAAACACGAACACGCAATAATGCAAATTTGCAACATGGGCATTCGCAAGTTTTAACGGTAAATACTTCGTCAGCGGAGTTGCGCGCAATAAAGACAATTTTTTTTAAAATACACTTTTCAGAGTAATTTTTTTAACGTAACAACAATTTTACATGGCGCACACGGATCACCATAGGCCTATTACCAATGACACCAAATACTACAGTCCATGCTTGAGCATGGATATTACACTACTCAATGGCAAAGGTTCTTCTAACATGCTGCAATTCAGCCACAGGACAATTGCGCACCTCAAAATATTACTGTTAAAAAGAAAAATCAATACAAGGTTGTTTCCGTACGAAATTGGTGTTTTATATTTTTCGTTTATTTGTGCTCTGGTTACAGCAGCAACGTCGTCGCTAAGTTTGACAATTGCTGGCACTGTTCTGTTCCGGAAATGATACTGTTTTGACATCCTGGTGCACCACGAATGCAGTAAAACCTTAGACTGACGTAGCAACAACTCCCATTGGACAAAATTCGGATACTATCAGCTACATGTGTGAAATTGTTGAGCACGTGTCAGCTACGCTTCCTCCATGCAACTGACTTATGTTAACAACTTCTCCAATTTTTACGATGCTGCTCGCCTAGAAACTTTACTATACGAAGTTTGCAGCAAAACTTTTTTTAAAATTGATCATTTGCAAGTAAAATCAATATCAATTTCGCCGAAGCATGCACCGTCCTGGTAAACTAACTTACAAGTTGCAAGACCACTAAAAGCTGGGAATTTATATTACATGCTTCAAACATCGTGGCTGTGACACGCGATACGCACACTCAAGTACATCACAGAGTACCCACCTTGTTCTAGAGCATTCAACTGTTGCCGTTCCTCTTGAAAAGATGTAATTGCGTGTTCCACACGAAGCACTGCAATGCATAATGAGCGTTGGCATAAGCCTATTGTAGATGGGCTGATCTTCATGCGCTTGAAGTGCCCGTTGATTTGGCGGGTGCTCAAGCTTGTGGCTCACGAAGCAGACTTTGCTTCGTGCACACAACGCAGATATTCTTGTTATCATGACTGTTATAACACACTGAGACCTTGCACCAAGTACTGACACAAAAGGTAACTGTTTAAAACGCTTTGAAGTAGTAATTTTTCTCCCTTACATGGTAGCTTACTTTGCTCAAATACTGCACAGCTGTATTTCTAAAATTTAGACGAAACATTATGAGCAAAAAAATGCTTATCAAAACGAAAAATTAATGAGTTAAGCCTTTAGCACCAAAAAGCATATAAGCTCTATTTGTTGCATTTCTGTCGTAGGTCAGAAAAAGCAGTACAAAAATCGGATTTGGTGCCCAGCTTATTCAGAAATAAGACCTAGCCTGTGTGCTGCAGTTTATTGTAATATGCTCGTAGATAATTACCGTTACCAAAATCTCAGATGTTCAGCTTTTGCCAATTCCTAACGAAAAACGGTTTTATTCAGCTGGTTGTTGCAGCTAAAAAGGAACCCCCAACTGTACTCGTCGACAACAACCATTCGTAGGCACCAAATGGGACTGAGAAAAAACTGCTGTCCAGAGGCTAGCTTATGGTAACGAGAAAACAGATTGTACCAACCGTTCAATCGCTATATAATTACACTCATTTTGTTATAGTTCTTGCCTGTGGTTCGAAAGAACGCTTTTAATCATTGTGCATACACTTCCAAGAAGTGGCGTACGCAGAAAATTTCCGTGGGGGGCCAAGTTTCGTCACAATCGTGTGACGCCATAAATCAAGTTCAGGGAAAGTGCCGAAGGCACGACCATTTTAGGGGATCCGGGGGCATGACCCCGGGAAAATTTTGCAAAATTGCACCTAAAAATACGCAATTTTGTGCATTCTGGAAGCAAGTTTTAGATAATACTGTTTTTACATTTTTTTTATTTTTAGGGTCTGAGGGGGTGGCCATGGCACAGTGGCCTCACCCTCCGTACGCTAGTGCTTCCAAGACTTCAAGATGTGCAATGGTTCCATATGAGAGCTGTGTCCTTAAACGCGCATTTCACACTTTAATGTTTTCTCTATGAAGTTTCTCTATTGCGACCTCTGGTGGCTTTGCGCGTAACTGACAGAGTTTGAATTCCATTGTGACCTACAGCATTCGCAGGTGTTTTCGTGTTGCTGTAACTTACGACTTGAATTGATTCCATCGTTGGTCGTGATAGCAAAAAAGCTGACTGTTAATCGGCTACTGCGGTGTCAAAAAGTTAGGCTGCATCTAAAGACAAACATTACACTTTGCTGCCAATTTGAGGGATTTTAGAACAAGAAATCAGTTTTGTCACTGCTAAGTGACTCCTTCTACTTCATGACTCATTGGATAAAATTAGCAACAGCTGTATCTCAGTATACGGCAACTTCAAGCTGAACATCAAACCCATAAAAATTAGAGAAAAAGCTTTTCCAAGAAACGCAAGAATATTAGATAAACTATAAAAAAGTGCAAGCTTTATTACACCCAACAAAAGACCAAAGACAATACCTGACTCCGATTGTTATGCAATCACTGGTGTAGTGTATGCAATATACCTACAATCAGTGGTATAGTCGGTACCACAGTGAGCATAACACAACAAACGTCTTTCGCTGCAAATAAGAATGAAGTGAAATCTTCGGAAAATAAGGTACAGCACGGCTGTTGCGAGTTGCGACTCTTCCAACAGCCAAACGAACCGCTACATACATTTTTTCAAAACATGTGCTTTTAACATGTCACACTAAATTGGAATACACCATTACCACTGCGAAATGCACATAGTTTACTTGATAGCTAGCACTTTTCAAAACGCACGCGCAACTGGTTGCTTTGATGTTCACCAGCAGGGCAGTTTTCGGTCTTACACCCGTTCTTTGTGCTTTCTTTGTCCGCGTTGTCTCGGTCTTTACTTCAGTACATTTGCCCTATAGTTGTTATATTCGGGTCTGCAACAGCTTTGTCTGATTCTAGCTTCGCCAAATTGTGTTACCTGGAAAATCGGGTCTGCCGCTTGCGGGGCCATGGACACTTTATATTAAGACGATTACTTACAATCGATGCCGATTGTTATCGAACTGCTATGATTGCGTTTGACTGTGACAAGTGCATAGGTTGTACTCATGATTCTGGATCCAATGGTTAAATTATTTTGTTTTTGATAGTTGTTTGTGGCTTCGAACGTATGATTTCAGTAAAAAAATAACGTTCACTATAAAAAATATAAACATCACGGGTTCCTACTTTCCAAGGTACTTATGTTACATATACGTACAATTTCAATAGTAAAATAAAACATGCAGTTACGGTACACGATACATTGAAAAGATACATACTTTCACGTGCAAGTTTATCTCGCTCTTGTTTCTTAAGTTCGATATCTTCCTCTGCGTTGCCATTCTGTAAACATTAAATACTCAACACTTCAAAAATAATCATCGTAAATAAAAAATTTGACAAATACAGTTGCTCTTTCGTGTGGGAATTTTATGATGGCACTTTGGCTTTTTCGGATTCATTCAAATTAGTAAACTTGTTTGACTTGTTGATTTGGTATTGTATGATTGTCATGTTTTGTGACGCTCCATAGTTTTCCACCTATTGGGCACGCGATTTTGGCATAAATTCATAAATTATGACTAAGGTTTTTATTCGTTGGCATATTGCCCGCAATGTGGCCTACAGTTGTTAAATGGTAACACCTGGAGCAGCGAAAGACTCCTTGGAAATGCACTCGTAGTGCTTTTTCCCGTTTACTCCAACTTCAAATGGCCTGAGGCGACATGCTGAAGTTCCCGCGCTTGAAGTCGTAAACCTGGACAATTTTCTAACTTAAACTTGCTGGCTCGGCAGCAAACCCCATTTAAAACCACTCTGCCGACAAAATGTTTGCCAAGGGATTGTTGGTGTATTCCTTATGCCATGTCCTTAGCCAAGTACCGTTCAAAAGTGGGATGTTCAGTGGCATTACCACGGATTCCTATCTGGTTCTTCTATATGTTTTAACATATGTTATAGCACGGTCTTAAATATTTTTGTCATAATTTTACCAAAACAACCCTGAAATCAAATAAATTTGACATTTCACACCTGTTCTCAACAAAAAGCATTTATTTTCATGTTTTTTACGTCTTGCGTATATAATCGATTGCGTGTTCGATGGTGGGCATGGGTGAGTTCCCTACGCCGAAATGGTAAATCACCATCCTGTTACACCAAAACTGATATTTGTTTAAGTCACTTGCATCCCTACCAAGGGAAAGCATAAGCCTTGTTTTTTTCTACACGAGTGCGTGATACAGCAACACTGGAGCTACTGCTCGAGCTCAGTTGTGTATGTGTGTGTGGCAGAACCTCCGTCAATGAGAGGATGATCGCTTGTAGAAAATTGCAAACCAAGCCCGGGCGAGTTGCCCCATCATCAGTAGACCACACTTCGCATCCCTCAGAATATCAAGTCAGAAAGGCGTGGTCATTACGTTACGGCCAGCTGCAGCTGCATAAGTGGAGAAATACTGTATTTCCCAACTGGCTATCGGTTCCCCGGACGTAGACGGATTTCTCGCATGGCCGAAGAGACCAGAGACTCCCCGGCCCGGAGTGAAGAGCGATGGCAAAAGGGTATTCCACTTTCCTAAAAGTTCAGTTGTACAACTTACAAAAAGCGTATTGACATCATGAAGTAATACTGCCAAGGTAAAACAAAAGTTTAAAAGAAAGAACTTGGCGGCATTAGTTGATGTTTGTCTGTTGTCTGTCCACAGCTTTTTTGAGCAATTAGTTCAATACTTGAGCGACATTATGTGTGACAGTTAGTTGGAGCAACGAATGCAACTGTGATTGCAATATACTTTGAAGTAATCTTACAGCCGATATACCAATATTAGCTTACGGAAAAACTCAGAGCAGTGAACAAAAACAAAGGAATGGGTGAGTGCAAGGTAGGGAAAAACATTAGTTGTCACTAAGCACATTCATAAAATTAAGAAAACAACGAAGATTACGTGCGCAACTGCCTTTGTATTTGCTCTATTTTGATTGCGCTATTTTGAAGGCAATACCTCACTATTTTTCATTTTACCAATCGTTTTATTGGCGAAATTTGTTAGATGTGCAATATCAGAATACTCTCTACCGTGGTGTATTAGAGTAAAACATTTTATCTGACATCACGGAGTGACAGAATGTTTTTTTCCTGAAATATATACAAATCATGTGTTGGAAACACGTTACCACTTGTCCCCATCCTGCTGGCATCTATAAACCTGGAACTGTAGTGAAACGCTCTTTAAGTACAAGACCGCAAGATTTCGTTATAGGTACAACTCACTGCTACTTTCATCTGAATATACGTAATGACCCAAACGGTTGCGACTGCATTCACATTTGCCATGTGAACCGAACAAAAGTATTTTACTGGTCATGCGTAGACCGCAGGAAAAAAGTTACCCCACTTGCTGTAAAGGATCAACTCACCATTTCCTGACATAAAAAGGAACACCCATCAAGTTTGTCAGCAGAGAGATAGCACTTAAAGCAGAAAAAGTAAAGTATAATCAGTAGTAACAGACGCATACAAACAACGCTGCACTCTCTTTGAACTGGCATGTAAGATCGGACATCCGCCTCCCCCAGTCACTAATCTTCTTAACAAGCAGCTTTGTTTCCTGAAACAAATGCATGGTATTTTTGTTATCCATTTTCCGTCACATAAGTCTGTGTAAGCACATGCAAATATTAGACACATACAGAAAATAAGAATTATGGGAAAGTGGTTGCACTCAGCATTCGTTGCTTTTTCGTGATTGTCGAGAAATGAAAACACAGTCACATAGCAGAGGCGATGGACCTCTCAAGATGGATTTGGGTTTCCGGAACAGTCAATTTATAAACGTTGCGTCACTCTCGCTCAAGGTCTTCCAAAAATTGGCAGGTTTAAAGAATTGATTTTGTTGTCGATTTCCAATCTTGCTCATCTTAATTCAGTGTTTCATATGCCGTAACCTTCTTTTTGTCATTTAAATGCAAAGTAACGTAAAGAACAGAAGATATTTCCAAAAATCTTTTGTAAAATATCGCCGTTCAGAAATTATTGGAAATTGTCTTCATTTTTGTTTTTTTGAAATTATTTTTGGAAGTTATTGGTTTTGGCCTTCAATACTGGCACCTGGTGTCTGTCTTAGCCTTGGCTTCAAATCATTACGCCATTCTCAGTGTCAGCCAAACGGATGTTGGCATGTTTCAGTTTAGAACAATGGTTCTTAACCGGGGGGGAGCTCCCCCCAGGGAGGAGTCAAGAAATTTCCACGGAGGGCGCGAGCTTTTAAGTGCTCTACAACATGGAACGATTTTGAACAGGAATGTGTCTCTTCCAAATGTTACGCCAGTGCTAATCTTACGCCGCTAAATGTTATTTGGTTAGTTCCAGCAGAGATGGAAGTCGGGGTTAAGTTTCTTGAGATTTTGCAGGCCTGCCAAATTCATGACTGCGTGCAAACATCCAGGGGCACAACTTGGAGGACTGTTTAGTCGGCATGCAAAGTCACTTTTAACAATTACAACTGTGCCGTTCTCGCATTTGAGAACAGCATGGTGCACATAGAATTTCAAGGTAGCCGGCTGCATCACAGAGTAGCTCCCCTAACTCCAGACAAACAAGTATGCATACACTTTGCACAGCTCCACGCAGCGTGGGATATCGTTATGGCTTTCAGTAATTCGACGAGCTTTCTGCAATGTGGCCGTACACCTGCATGATACTAATTTTCTACAGTACTCCCGTCTTGTTCTGTGATGCGACAATGTATGTTTATGACGATTCAACTGCCCTTGAGCAACACTCTTGTTGAATCGAATGTGCGACTAAGTGTTTAATTCCTGCTTGGCAGCTACAAGCCACCAAACGATGTCGACTTCTCGGCCAAAGAAAGATATTTACTTTGCTTTCTGGTCATCCCAATAGCGACACTCAGCTGCTTAATCTCGGAACCGTGCCTTTCACTTACATTAAAGCGGCGCGGAGTAAGTGTTTAAGTCTACAAATAAAAATAGCATTTTTATTGGAATATTCAGTTTATGCGATTAACCGGACTATTTTTTAACGTGTGAATGGTTTTGGTTCGAGATTCTGGAATCTTACGCGAAAAGGCGGTTATAGCATTTACCCCAGTGGTTCCCAAAGTGGGATAAATTACCTAAAGTACCCCCTGGGGGTGATATGCAATTTTTTAGGGGGTAACGCGGAACCAAAACCACAATGCTATTCTGTATTATGAGCGATCACTGCGAAATATCGAGGGTAATAATCAGTGGCGTAGCAAGGGAGGGGCCGAGGGCGGCACCTTTTGGGGGGCGGCACTTTGCTGATAAAAATTCATTTTTGAAAGTATTTTGAAAGCTCTAGCTGTTTGTTATGAAAGTTTTAAAAATTCTAACTATTTTCAATTTTTGTGTTTTGAAGCCTAACAAAAAACGACATATGGCTCTGGAATGAGCAAATTTATGAAAAATTTACTCAAACGTCTGGGCCAAATGTGCTAAGGTCCCCAGTGTTTGTCTTGAAATCAGGGATTTTTAATACACATACTTGGGGGCAATTGTGTCCCTTCCCCTGCACCTTCCTCGCCAGACAAAGCCATTTCCGCCATCCTAATCAAAAGTCCTTTTTAAACAAAGGAAAGAGCTGACATTCTTCGGCAGAATAGCAAACGTTAGGGCTCCGCAGTTTATATTGTCCCTCCTCTCAAAATCTGATATAAAAAAGACTTTGCATGAAATCAAGATAAATAGTCCAGTCTAGCTTAATCCTTTTTCTCGTATCGTTGATTCCTGAGTTACGTCTCAACTACACACCAGAACATCACCTGACACCTAGGCATTGGCGAAGAAGGTTTCGCTGGGGCGGCGATATTTCAGTGGTGGAGTGCCCGCTTCTCAATTGGAAGGTTGTGTGTTCGATTCACCGACACTGAGTAAATCGCTGTACCGCTCCTTGGGCAAGATCGTTCGCCTCAACTGCCCCGGTTAGAAGCATATTCAAGCGTTGGCATGCCGCTAATTGCCGTCGCCAAAACAATGGAAACCTATGTTGGCACATCTCATACTATTTTTAATATTCAGTGGCATATTTTCAGTAAGTACCATGAGGTGGGCTTATCAACATTAAATTTTGGCGTTTGAAGTGAATAACTCTGCAAAGGTAACGTTGCTCACTTTCAAGACAATGACTGTTTTTCTGCATGCCATGACGTAATGGTGTAGGAAAATAACGTTCCTGAAGAGCGATAGTGCAGTTGGTGTGTTTGCGTGGGTAATTTTGAGCTCAGACTGCAAGTAAAGTGAATCACAGCCAACCGATTGGCAGCGCGAGTTTCGCAAGTTTCCTTTGTTCAATGGCATACTTACCATTGGCAGTCATAGAAAAATTCATTTCAACAAGAAAAGCTTAAAAAAAGCGTCGCTCTCATTCTGATGAATTTTAGGCAAGAACAAGCACACCGGAGAATGGGTGCTTGACGGGGGCATTGCCCACAAAGCATCAGAGGTAATTTCATGGTTTATCAAAATCGATTTGGAAACAAATTTATTGCAGCTATTCGTGCACCCAGAAACTTCGGAATGATTTTCTATAATTTGTTATTAGTCTTGAAGTCAACATCGTCGCTGAACAGAAACAAGCATGATTGGTAACGGTTTGTTTTTTGTAAGATGCATTGCCCTCAACTCTTTTACTGCTCCCCCTACCGCTGTTCCGGCGTCTCTGGGCAAGACCCTTAGCCTGAAAACCTAACGCAAGGGTAAACGATATGCTTAGATATGATTTGTGGTTAGGGCTTTTATTAAATAGGGCGTTAATCGAAATGCTTGTACAGATTGGCAATGGCTGTACTGAATAAAGTTGTTCAGCACAATTACCGTCGAACGTAAAACGTTGTAGTCACTGCTGAGAAAAGTCTCACCTGACCTGGTTTGGTAATGCATTTTTCGAAATAGACGTCTGTTGGGAACCAGTCCCGTCGCCACGGGGGATTTTGGTGACTTTATCCTCTAAACAAAACAAAACTCCAATCTCCCCAATGTGAATCGCTATAAATCAGTGGATGTTTTGGAAAATTTGAGAATGTCAATCCCCCCTGCACAAACATAAAGTCCCCAATGGAAGGCAATGGTTCTGTTGGTAACGAACAAAGGCAAACACGATGCACATGTAATTGGAGATGTCCAGCATATACCCAACAGCTAGACCAAGTGCGCAAGTCACGATGAAGACTGCAAGCCAGCTCTTCTCAACCATAGCCGGTTTTAAATCTGTTTAAAGGTATTTTTTCTCCGCAGTGCCGACAGAGTTAACGTTTGAATCCCTTTATATATTCTAGAAGGATTAAACGACAACTGAAACGTGTAGTGCACAATGAAACATTCCTTATATTACTGAGATCATATTATCAGATTATTATTATTATAGCCTGCTATATGCAGTATATGTACTTTTTTAAGTAGACGGAGATACTTCACGAAATTTTAACATACATAAATGTTTACATCTGTGAAGTAGGTATGCCGCCATCACATCCCTTAATTTTTTTGTTTGATCCCTGGAATGAGTAAACTATTAAAAGCCACGCGGTGAACTTACCGGAGATTAAAACCCAACAGGGCAACAGGGAAGAAAATTTGACGAATCATCTCGGGTTCGTGCATGCATATGTAAAGAATGCAAAACATAGAAAAATTAATGATGAGAAAGGTGGGGAAAAGCAGAAAGACTCATAATCGACAATGAAAAACAAGACCCATTCAGTTTGTGAGTGTGTCATTGTGATGTTGAAGATGCTTCATTGATTCTTATACTTCAAAATAAGCACGAAACATGATCTTTAATTTTACATTTTTTGTACGCAAATTTGAGAGGTGGAAAGGGCGGCACTTAGCCTCGCTACGGCATTGATAATAATAAGCCATAATCGCTACCTTGATTTTGATAACGGCTCGAAAAAGTTTTAGAACCACTGGCTTAACCGATATACAATTAGTCGGAGTAATCTGTACTCTGCGAAATAGTGTGCGGTTGAAAACTTTGTAGAGTGAATAAAACAAAGAATTTACAAAAGTTCGCATCCAAGCAATTGCAAAACATTGAGCATGCGGGTTGGGGTGGGAACATGCATACCTGTGAGAACCGGTAAATCTTGCGCAATGTCGCTTGAAAGAAAGCGTTTGCCATCTAATGCTGCAAAATGATGTTGCATGAAAAATTGGCCAAAACTTGTCAAAATCAGTGTATACTTTTGGGTGCAGGCCCTACAGCCTGGTGTGGCGTGCGAGGGTTAGTAGTTATCAGATTGCATGCAACATTCCACCTTTGAGGCCGTATTGTGAAAAAATATGTACCTCTTTCTTGAACGATGCAGGAAGTCTAACAACGTATGGTTGTGCGCTTTGATGCAGTCAGATTGTTTATATTGGTGCTTATTCAGTGAACGCTACAACCACATTTTACTTTGCGACTGAGTGCTCGAACGTTAGTGTTTGTTTGAGGGCGTGCCATGTCACAAGGCCTACTTTCGTACTGTACCTGGTCTTGACCAGGGTTGGACTCAGTGTCCTACTCTGGATGTAGTGTTGTATCAAGCGTTACGGGTTATCGAACAATAGTGTTAAGTGTCTGCAACCCTGTTTTTCTACCTCCAAACTCGCTATTAATTGTCCTATTGTCTGTTGTTACAAATCTGCATTGTGCAGACTGTGTGTGTTTGTACTCTAGGGACTTAGTGTCTGTTAAAAAAACTTAAAATTAAATGAATTTACCAAGAAATACGTTTGTTTTCACAACCTATTTAAAATCAGGGGGCGTGAACCAAAGGAAAATTACTTAAGGGAGGCGTGGTGGAGAAAAAGTTACGAACCACTGGTTTAGACGGTTGGTCCATGTCTTGGCAACGGTTGTGACAACACCACAGATTAATAACATCTTTGGTTGACCAGCCAAATTCTAGCATTAACATCGAGCCTAGAGACTTTTATTTTGTTTTTAGTCATATATTTTCACACTCGTTTTTCCTTTGGGGAAGGTCGCGGAGAGGCAGCAGCCATAGGAATCAATATTTCACGGTTTTTAGCAACCTCCAATAGTTCGGCTGGCTCCACACCAAGACGGAACCGAGCAAGGTCGGAGATGTAATCACGTCATGTGGTGCTTGGTCCATAGGCGTAGCCAGGGGGGCCAAAGAGGCTATGCCCCCCCAAAAATTTTAGAAAATGTAGTCATTTTGTGCTTTGAGAGTTTTTTTTCTAAACAAAATAGTATTATTCGCCTACAGTCAAACATTTTAGCCCCCCCAAAAATTTTGGGCTGGCTACGCCACTGCCTTGGTCGACCTCTGAGCCACTTTCCCGTAAGAGCAGCCAGCAGGACTCGTCTCGCCATTCTTTCGTGGGTCATTCTGCGCACGTGACCAAACCATCCTATATAAGATCTCGATTCGGAGAAGTGGCTCGACATTTAGGTCTTTACGAATTTCACAGATGTGCACTTTGTCGCGAAGCACCACGCCGTGAACTCTTCGCAAAAATCTCGTCTCTGCCACTTGTACTCGTGATAGCATTCTTTCAATCATTACCCAAGATTCATGACCGCAGGAGAGGATCGGAACAAAGGCCAATTTAAAAACTGTCAGCTTTGCAATGTTTGAAAGTTCCCATTTTGTTAACACGGAACAATATCACCCAAGGTACTTCAAGTGTTTCCCACCATCACCCAGATCTCCACATGCTACAGTGCATTGCCGCTCACTTGCAGCATACACGCCCTTGGGTATCTGGAGTAACATAATACCTGTCTTTTTTGCGCTGATTTTCATTCTGATTCACAACGTGGAATTCCTAGTGGTCCACATCCTTGATAAAACGTTCATTGATCTATATGCAATAGTGTTTCGACTACTTGTTTATGAGGTGTCGAAATAGTAAAATGGTCCGTCGGATATTTTTTTTAAATATGGTCCATGGGCAGGGCCCGATTTAACTGATGCGAGGCCCTAGGCTAATCCACTTGTGAGGCCCCCTCTCTCATTGCAGCGAGGAAGAAAATGGAAAGCGTTAATCAATTCGTGAAAATCTGAAAATGACTCTCTGAAAGTACGGTCAGCAAAAAGTTCCAAATCATTATTGGAGTGTCCACGATCACTGTGTTTGTTGCTGCCTTCGACGCAAAAGCGTTCAACTGCACGGAATTGCTGAAATCCTACTTGGCTGGAGAGAACAGGATTATTGACTGCCAAAGGCAATCCAACCGAAATCGCCACAATTGAAATATTTGAAAAAGCACTTGGCCTACGTTTTTTATAAGAATCACATCTGTGTTTTCTTATCTGTATTTTTTAAAAACTAACACACTGCACCTATATAGTATGTGTGGCGGCATAAAGACTTTAAAGCACAACGTGAGGACCACGTTGCAAGTCGCTTACCACGGCTGTAAAAATCTCACACATGAGCAAAAGACGTCACGTAAAACGCGCCCAAATGGTTGTAACTGTTAGGTTCACGATTCGCGTGTTTCTTACTTTTTCAGGCTTGTAAGAATCGAACGGACTAAATTGTCGCGCGAAAAGACGTTAGGTTTAAAAACCAGAAACGTCGCCAGAAAGTCTTGAATAGGGGATTTAAATTTGCGCAGGGGTAATTGACATTCTGAAAATTTGATAAAATCTTTGCTGATTTATTGTGTTTCATATTTCAATTTGGAAGGGCTGAGCTCACCAATGCCCACCGTGGCGACTAGACTGGTTTAAATTTCGCTCATGCTGTCCTTATTGAAATACGTAAAAATAAATAAAAAGCTACAATCATTGAATCAAGTAAGGTTGAACATAACGCAGTAAACAGTTAAAAAGGTTTTGTCTTGCCTTCTTCATAACAAAATTATCTTTGTTAGCCTAAGTTTGTCACTTGTAATGTACCGAATGCTTAGTGTGGACAACCTCTCCTGGAATATTGCGACCCTTTAGGCCTAATTCATTTTTATATTCTTTTGAATGTTGAAAAGCACCTTTCGCCTGAGCAGTTATGTGACCATCAACCTAAGAATAAGGCTTCGTGTGGTTGCATAAACTAAGAACCACTAAATCTAAGGCATCAGACCCAAACGCGCTTTCGTCATTTTCTTGCTGTTTCCCTTTCTAGTTGGGGAAGAGTTCTGCGGTTGCCAGTTGGCAAAGTGGCTTTTGCTTGCTATTCAAGCTCATCAAGATCTTCTCTGATTTGCTTGGCATGGGAGCAGTACAAACTTGCGCAAGTATTCAATAGCAATCTGATTTCTGAATGACTTTACTGAAGAAGATTCAAATGGAAAGAAATCACACCTAAAAATGCCAATCGAGCTTTACGCGATACAAACGCTGATAAAACTACTGTATTGCTCAGTCACCTAAGAAACAACTATGCTTTTATTGTAGGATACTGCTGCTCGCCCTGCACATAGCTCTTATCTGCAGTACGACCTTGCTTTGATCAGGTGCAGTGACGTAACTGGAGGTTTGAGCCCGGG
>JGI24159J19872_10005971_pt1 | contig 15786 bp, 8 predicted proteins | sample Ectturendosymbi4_FD_19872 | JGI IMG/M metagenome (IMG submission 19872) | reverse complement strand
AACACCATCACGCAGGTTTTGCAAATTGAGCAGATGAATTATGAAAACTCGCCACAGCAAATATAGCTTTGCACTCAGTATTCACTCAGATGTCAGAACTCAACCTTAACAATTAAGACGTATTCCCACAAGCCCGCATAGATGTATTCTAACAAGCCACGGAATTTTATACTGCATGAAAAGAAGCCTGCATAAGTGAAGTTTGCCACTCAGGCACATTGGTCACACTCGCACTTATTATGGATTTTTCAAACTTGTGGAAGCATTGCTACAGACTCACTCATGCTTCTTTTCACAAAGTTTAAATGTACGTGGCTTACCGCTATCAGCATGTCACTGTTTTGCTGCATTAACTGCCAAGATGTGTGCGTTCAACAGTCTCATGAAACAAAACGCCTGCTACCGTAATGTAAAGTGAACCTTTGCAGATTTGTTGCCTTGTTATTATTACGCAATGAAGACCAACAGTGGATCAACTCGCGACTTTCGCAACCCGCCTCTGCACGCAAAGGAAGGGACCTGTGTGAACAGCAAGCTCATCCCTGCATGACAGTATAACTGTGAACCTGACTCTTGTGCAGTGTGACGTGAGTTTCATACCGGTAAATAAACTGCCGTTGCAAGAATCAAATCAATTAATTTGAATTAAAATGCCGACTTCAGATTTTTCCAGAAATAGTTGGTTCTTAAATCCCAATTTCCAAGGGGGAAAATGCCCGTTTAGCCCACCCCGCGGACGCCCATGCGATCATTGACTATTTTATGTCAGGTTCCACAAACAAGGCTAGCTCATCTCATGAAACGAAGAAACGTTTTTGACTAATTGTTAGCATAAGTTAATTTTTAGCATATTTAGTGATTAAGTAGTGTGCAGTACAAAAATATTTTGGCGATGACTTTCAATGAAATTAAGCACCATGTCAACACCTCTTTAGGTCTGGTGGGGGGATGCATCCCCTGCACCCTCCCTGTGTCCGCGCCTGGTTTTCACAAGTTAATGATCGTGTTGTAATTTGTTGAATCAGAACCGTCGCCAGAGAGTCTTCATCATGGGGGCTTTGCGTTTGTTTAGGGGGGCTTAATATTCTGAAGATTTACATTAAACTTGCAAAACAGAATAACGATTTCTAGCGCTTCATATTTTATTTTGAGGGGGCTTACAGCTTTGTTTGGGGGTGGTAATCCCCCAAAAGCCACCCCTGCTTGATGTACATTCGTCACTCCCTGAACCACGCAGTTGTAATTTTTAGTCCAGCGCCCCTTTGGCCCAGCGCCGTAGGCAGGCAGCCGCTTAGTTGGCCTCATGGTAGCGCCGGCACTGAGTATTAGGCATTCTCTAGGTCTAGGAAGAAACGCTTTTCTTTGAACAAGTTTTCGAATAGGTTTCTTTTCGTAAAGGGAACTGTGTTCGCTAATTCTCATATGAGGATGTGCCTTACTTGGCTGTTCACGTCATCAACAGTGCCTTGATTTCATTTCTTAAAGAAAAAGTGTTGATATTATGCGGGGATCCGACCTTTGCTTATCGCATAATTAAATGATAGGTGATAAACTGTAAATTGTTGACAACATTTGCAATGCTGAAAAATATTTCTTATCTAAATATACCGTACTTGCGTAATAGCATGCTGCTGGAAGATAGTGTACAAACAATCGTGTTCGATAAAAATTACGCGAATGGTTCTGTGCTGAACTAATGAATGTCTGTGGTGAAGGTCTTCAAACACTGAAAGTTTATCTGTCTACAATGATTTAATTTTTCTCCAGATGGTGCCCTAGTTAAACACCAAGCCTAACTTGCATAATGCTTTCACTATAAACGACAAGGCTGGTAATTTTACAGATGTGTCGAAGTTGTACTGTCCACCGATCTTTGTGCCATACACCAGCTTTGTTGGTGACTCCTTGACCAGGAAATCGTCCTAGAACACTCAAATGTTCAAGCTGGTTATAATAACAATTAAACAACATTGTTGGCTGGACTGACGAACTTTCATTGTTTTTCAAAACGTTTTAGAAATTTGTTTTTCCTCAAAAGAATATCGTGCCAGTGAAACCTAATTGGCCCCGTATAAATGCTTGGGTGCATAGGTGTAACCAGGGGGCCCAGGGTANCATACAGGGGCAGGCCCGTCACCAGGGGGGCGCCCCCTGCAAATTGTTTCGCCCCCCTGGAAAAATGTGTTGGANATAGTTTAATACTATTGGACATTGTTCAAACATTTGGGCCCCTCTCAGAAGACTCTTCGNCCCACCTGGTGTCCTGAGCTGGTTACTGGCCTGTAGAGGGGTGTAGTGGGGCGGGAACGCGTGGGAACGACGTTGTCACACCTTTTTCACCTTCATGTTTTGCTTCTCACACCTTCATGTTTTGCTTTAAAATGAGTTCGAAGCTGTTTTAAAATGGCTATTTTTCGGTGCGTTCTCATACCTCTTTTGTTAGCACTACATCCGTGAGTCATTTTGTGCTTTGAGAAGCGGCGTCCCAAACGAAAATACTGTTGTTCACCTAAAGTCAAACATTTTGGCCACCCCAAAATTTTGGGCTGGCTACTCCACTGATTGGATGAAACCTACAAGTTTTAATATCGTGAGAAAAAATATAAAAAACTAGCCCAGGTTTAACGAAATCCACTCTGAGCAAAGTTTTCAATTTCAAGTGGAAAGAAATTCTGTACTTCGGCCTAGAATTGTCAAGTAGATGCTCGCGACCAACCTCATGTGAATCATGCTAAAGTTTAAGATTCATTGACAGAGTGCAACAGAAACTATTTTTCAAATATGATTTGCATTAGCATTGGAATCTGGCATAAACGATTGTGGCAGGCAAATAGATGAGAAAGAGTTAGGTTTGAAAACAATTTTATAATTTCTTCGCGAAAATATTGCAAGCTTGCAATTGTATTCATTCGAAATTAGCAACCCGTCTATGGCTGAACCACTTTAAGTTTTAAAATATATCCAAACGCACAGTTTTGTCAAGCGCTTTTCAGATCGTTGTTAATACTGCTTTATACTACAAAACTGCATAGCCTGAAGCAATTTTGCCAAACAATGAAGATGCTATGTCGTCATCAATATTCGCATTAAAATAGTGAATAGAACGATACCGGAAATTATATCACCACCGCCACCACACACGTACACATCGCCTGTGAGCGTTGTGAAAACAAAGCCAGAGGACAATTGTTTAGCTTACTCCAAACCTGTTTGCTGCTAGCTAATGTGAAGTCAGGTACAAAAAAGAGACTGCTGTTGTGCGGACAAGGATTTAACTATTTCAGCAGGTGAGTTGTCAGCAGGCTTCGTGTCGCTGGTGCTTGGCTAAAAAAATAATTTTACAACAATTTAAAGAAAGACAGGTATAGATGAAGAATGTCTACTCCTTGGTCTGCCGTTTTTACCATCACTTTGCATTTATTTTGAAACCATGGTTTTTGCTCTTGGTAAAAATATTGAAACACGTGGAGTTTGTAGAAAGGATTATGAGCACTGGGAAGACTAAAGTTAAACAATGACAAACAGAGATTCTAACAAACGTGTGTTAGTTTTAAAGTAATAAGTCTAATTCATGAAATAACAGATATGGCCATTTTTCTTGTCATATAAAAAATAAAGCAGACAAGGTGAGTCGGATTGCGAAAAAAGGTTGAACTAAAGCTTTTGCAGAGAATTATACAAACACCGATTTGTAAAGTAATCATGCCAGTCGAAGACCATACGGTACTGTCCGCAATGTGCATGTTCAATTGCAATATCGACAGCGTAAATATCCTTTTTCAACATATTTCTAGATTTTCTTTCTCAGTACGTAAAGTTTGAAATGGTCAGAATCAGTGGCTGATTGAAACGACGAAAATGCATCAAAGTAATTTGTGTCTCAGAGATGCACGAAAAGCCTTATAACTCAACAGCACTGAAGCTTCTAACGTTGATAATTGGTTTTTGCTCTGTAGACATTTCACTATTCTGTTCAAATTGGTTTCTTCAGGCCAGAAGATTTTTTACGTCCAGATAACTGCAGTCTGGGAAACAACAAAACTTTCTCATTAAAAAAGCAGTGGAAAAGAATAAGATGTCATCAAGCAAAAGTTTAGTCACGTTGAAGATCTCAGAATTGATAATAACTGGTACAAATCAGAGATGAGTGGTAAGAAACACAGTTTGCGAATTTTAAAAACAAATCTTATCAACTACACACCGACCCTGAAGTGTCTGGAAAACTCGCACTCGGTTTGTTTTCAAGTTCAAGAAAGATGTGAGAAAGTGACGTCACACATCGCTTTGTTTTTGCCGAAGCTCGCCAGTTTATGAAGTATAGTATTGCTGTTAACAGTGAGAAGAGCTGCTTCTCAAATTTTCCAATAATGTCTTTCGACATTTGTTTTGATCCAGTGGTTCTTAACCTTTCTATGCTCTCGTACCCCCTGAGATTTCATAAAATTTTGTCGTACCCGTCGTCTGATATCAAATAGTAAAGTTCTTCAGCAACTCTATGAGGCTTTCTTTTATTGGTACGCAACTTAACAAGAATGCAACTCGATAAGATGCCAGCAATAACTGCTTTCCCATCGGTAGCCTACCAACCCTGCTTTAATAAGGTTCCACCAAAATCAACCGTGCTCTTTTGTTTTTCATGATATTGAAACCAATCCCAGACTGAATACACCCGCCGTGCCGATTGTTAAAATCAGCTTTTCATGAGTAAATCTTTGTTGCAGAGTATGTTCTGTGGTCTTTGCATTCCGTCTTTTTCTGTCATGAAAGTAGAACCATGTCCAATATAGTCATCATTCCACTTGCGTTTCTTCAAAATGTTCCGTAAAAATTGTACTTGACGCTCAAAATTTAACAACCATGCTTAAGCACCCTTAAAATAAATGGTCAGTTAACAGTAGCAACGAAGTCTTCACTCAGCAACTGGCAACGAAATATGTTAGGCGACACCACATTGGCTGCACAAGCAAGCTAAATATAATATTCAAAGCTCATAACGAACCAGTCTCAGGATAGCCCAATGGATAATGGTAGGTCACACCAGAGGGAATTACGATGAATGTCTAAGAAAATCCGTTTTTTTATTTTCCGGGCATGTCTCTGAAAATTTTGGTGCTTCGTACCCCCTGTTTTGGTTCTTNGTACCCCCGGTTAAGAACTACTGTTTTAATCCAATCTTTGTGCTGCGCCATGTAAGATAAGACTCAATTGCACACGTCGACTTACTGAACATCAGAGAACTAGTTAGACGTCACTGCAGCATATTCGCTGCACATTTGAAAACTTTGTCTTAGTCTGTTCAACCAATGAAACATGATTTACACGAGCATTCCAAAGTCTTGCTTATTTCTAGTACATCCTATTCTCAAGGTCCAGTATGAGAAAAGTTTGTGTCCTGGAAGATAACATGTTTCCATCCGAAATATCACAAAATAAGATNTGTTCTTTCTACTTGCTTTTGTACAAACTAATGCTTCTTTGTGAAATGGAATTATGTTTTGTCATCTTCCATTCGACCTATAAGTCTTATTCGATTTCAAGGCTCTATCGCGCTCTGCAGCGATTTAAGATCATTTCTTATCTTGGCTCTACCACAACAAGACCAAACCATGGATGGAATGAAGCTTTCATAAGTTTTTCTCAACAGCTGCATATGTTGTCAAATGACTTTACTTTGTTTTGGCCTGATGAAAACCCACTGTCAACCTGCTGCTGAAATGTACCGTTACTTTTAAAAACAGAACTGAACAAATGTCCTGCATTGCTGTCGTGACTATTTTCTGTTGAGGTCGCTTTTTCGGAAATGACCACCACCAATCTCGACGAGTCGTCAGTGCTCCACACTTCTGTTGCAACAACATATCTCTCCTTCACTACCTGTTGCTTGTCGCTGTTTTGGATCGGTTTGCTTCGCCCCTAGCTGTTCGGCCAAAGGAAGCTTCCGGTGGTTTTCACACCATCGGGGATGTTATGTCTTTGACTGCCTCTGCGCATGTAGTGGCTTGCGCCACTACAGCTGTCACTTCGACCTGTTTGGCTTTCATAGACATTACACAACTCTGTGGTTGCAGCAGACAAGACCAGTCTATAGCAGAGTGGTATAATCATGCATTGTATTAAATCCTTTTCAAAGAATTCTTGTTTGGTTTTGTTTTTGGGGCTGTAGGAATATAGGATTGCTGGCCAGATGTTCCTTTAAAAATGCCAAGAAAACCACTGTTATGTTCGTTTATGAAGATGGCTGTGTTGTTGCTGCGCTAACACAAACAAGCATACCTAGGGATGGGAAAACGAAAAAAGTTTTCTACGCTTGTTTTCGAACGACTTGTTATCGCGAGTGTATAGCGGCTTACAATGAGCCATGGTCCACAGGGTTATGATAATACATTATATACCTGCAGCCGACCATTGACAGCGCGTATATGAAACTTCCACTGCTTTCCCCTACACACGCTCAACACGAGGCTGCGGGTGGGGAGTGGATACTTTCTTAAAATTCGTTTTGACCCAACCGGTACCGGAACAGCTGCTTGACATCCTGACGCAGGACGATTGCTCCCCCCCTAAAACCTACAAAAGTACACCCTTGTTCACCATGATTTTGTACAAGTCGGAAAACAGCATTCGCGATATAAGGCCATTTTGCCGTCCATTGTTTTGTCACAGCAGTGTTGTGAAGTACACTTCAGCTCTTTTACAGTAGTGAACCCGTAATGCGTCTTGACTACCAAATATTACTGAAATCGCCCCCCCTTAAGCTTACTGGCTGGATCCGCCCTTGTCATGGCGAAATCGTTGAACTACGGAAGCCGCTGAACTTTAGAATGGTTTGTTCAAAATATTTTTGCAAGTGGCTGCTGGCACATCTGAGAAGAATTTATGCGAAAAAGCAAAACTTTTCGAATTGTTTTCCTTGGTGTCTTTGTCCCTTTCTTTTCTCCTCTGCGCATTACTTTGGCGAAATGGATTTGGAAGGTATTGATTATGACCTAACTTGCCTGTAAGTTTTATTCTACATCTTCGTTTTGACTAATGGCTTGTTTGGTTGTTAATACAATTTTCTCTTCTGTGATATGTTTTTGGTTGGTCCAGGAATCTTTGAAAACATCTTATTTTTCACATATTTCTTTGTGTTTTCATATCTTCCTGAAATGACATCATCGAGAATCACATTAACCTGCACATTAGCTTAATGTAACTTTCCCCCAGATGGTCCTTAGTTTTGCGAAAACTTTTGCCATTAAGATATCTAACCTGGAAATTTTCGCATTTCTACGGGTATTCTACCACTGAGCTGTAGGCCTTTCGATGTTTTTCCAAGCATCAAAATTTCGGATTTCAACTTGTATATTTATGGAAATATCTTTCCTGCTGTTGATGTTGATTTTTGGCGTTATCTGCTTCAACTCCAGTGTAACGTAGAGTGTCGACATCTTGTCTGAGTGTTATGAGACCTTAGTTTAGTTTTTCGCTTCCTCCCTGCATGGACGTTAAGGTCATCAATGAAATCCAACTTAACAATTGTTCCAATGCTGAAATTTTTTAAATTATCTTCAAAAGCGAGAGAAAAAACTCTGTCATCCAAGATATGATAAAACCTTGTTGAGAGCAAGGCACAGATACCCAACGTCTGCTGGTGGAAACCAGCAAACTGTTTAAACAAACTGCAGAAGTTTCTCCAATGTCGGCAGCGTCTGATCTCTGATGGTGCTTTTGGTCAGGTTTATATCACAATTGCTCCGCTTCCTGGCAGCAAGAAAGAATGCCGCAAAAACAGCCAATGGAACGTTCTCTGAAACTCTGCTCCAATGCGATGTACATAGGACTGGCATTGGAAGTATTTGTCACAAGCCGTCTTCCTAATCTAAAGAAATTCATAGTTCTTTTAACACCGTTCATAGAGTTTACTTTTTGTTCTACCGTGGTGAAAGCATTTGTGACACATTTCAATATTGCAGCCATGGTACTTTTTTCAGAAATAGGTTTGAAAATGGCAAAAGAATGAATGAACAAAGCAAAGGACCTGATGATTTCATTGTTTCACGTTTGCTGGGTGAAGACAACGACTCGACGGTGAGTCTAGCGGAAGTCAACTGAAAACGAAAAGAAAAACTGCCTGGAAATTGTCCTTAGTGCAAAAAGCAACTCCGAGCGTTTTTCAATATCAGGCAACAACAGAATGAGCATCTTGTGCAATTCTGCTGTTGAATTTTTAATGAGATGCCACAAATAGCTTCTGAAAGAAAGCAGTGTTTGCTGAACTTTTGAATGGGTTCAGAAATGTTTTCTAATAAATCCAAAACGGCTCCTCAAAAAGCCATGCTTTATTTTGTCATCAGGATTAGTTCAAGAGAGCCTGCCTGACAGTTGGACTTGTGGCGAATTCCCTGCAAGACAAGTCTAACTGCAATCACAAGAATTGAAACGGCAAATATTTTGGGTTCTGACGTCTCTGTGACTTAATCAGACAATTGTTAGCTTCTCACCGTCATTCCTAAATTTTCAGAGAGAAACTAATAATCTGTAAACGGAGGTCTGCTCGGTGGATGCCCAAACATAACAAAATATATCAAATTGCAGTACTCAAAGATTGACTCCTCCTGTCACAAAGACACTGCCAGTCACTTTTAGTTTTCAATCTTTAAAGCATACTGAAATATGTTTAAAAATGCTTTTAAAGGGTTCTTAGGTTGACCAAATTTTCTTGCAAAACTTCAAAATTTTGCTTAATAAACCTGAAAACTAACTTTTCGTTTTTTTAAATAAAGAGCGCGTTGTGATCATAAATGTGCAGTAAAAACGTGTCAAAGGCTAAGAATATGACAAACGTGAGGTATAAAAGAATTTTTTATGCCCAAAAAGCAGAACCTAATCATGTGCAGCATCTTCTGACTATCTTTTAATGCCTTTTTTAACGATATTTGTTTGTAATATTTAAAGTCTAGCCCCGCTATGTCCAACCCGCGGCCCACGGGCCGCATGTTGCCCAGTGGAAGGTTTTGTGCGGCCTAGTTTAGGTTTTCTCTGTAGTAAAAGTATCCTACACACTCACAACCTGTCCTTTTTGATAATCTTGAATTTGACGTTTTTGATGCAGGTGGTCCTCAGTGCCACTTTATCACGTCTCTACCACTGCAGTTAGGATTCGATTGCCTTCAGTACATTAGCTTAAGCTAAATTTATGCTAAGATCAAAGTAAGCCATTCAATGTACGGCCCTCATGAATATTTCTTTCAATATGCAGCTCTGATGAAGATAGTGACATAATTTTTGACTCGGTAGGCCATTTGGGTTGGACATGGCTGGTCTAGTGCCTTGCGTGTGGGAATGAAGTCGTTATACAAATACAATTATTACGTCTGTAATTATTTTCTTGTCTTCCACGTACATATTAGGGATTAGCATTAAGGACAAAGTTAAGCAATCCAGTTTGTAGCATTTATCAACGAAAACTAAAACACTGTTTTGCTATCAGCTCTGGCTATCATTCTAAAGAACCATACGTTGATTGCTATTAGAGCTACCAAGCCCAGACATAACAATTTGATTAAAGCTTTGTTTTTCTTTCTCACTATAAAATGAAAAACTGTAAGCACACACATATATGAGACGTGGCATCAAACAACCTTTACCAGCAGCAACGCAGCTAAACATTAAGGATTGAATTGATTAAAAATGTTTTTCATTTATAAGATAAATTTAAATCGTTAAAACATCTTTTTCGTCACGAACGTCAGTTCACAAATTCCTTATTTTTCCAACTGTGTTTGTCATAAACTGCATCATATATATACTGCATGAACATCATATACTGCATGAACAACGTGTGATGGATAAAATGTACATTTTTAAAACAAATGATTCAGTTTACATTCCTTTAAACTCCCAAACAAGATATCCTTAACACCACTAAAGGAGAATTCAAAGACGTGACAACTAATTGCAGCCGACATTTGTCAACGCTGGGAAGGTTTGAGCCTTTATAAAACCTGTTGCGTAGCTGCCATGACTGCAAAGTGTCACTTTAACTATAATAAAAATTATTTTTCAATAGGCCAAGAATTCACAAACATTTTGTACATCAGCTGCATTGAAACTTCGCAAGTTAAAGATTACGCATGCGTATGCGTGGAGCTATTCGAATGTTCAAAACCATTCAGACTTACCGTTTACAATGCTCTGTATATAAATCGTTACTTGCCAACACTTTTAGAAAAATTTCCACTCTATTGATTAGTTCATGAAAACAAAACTGTGGTCCTCAGCCAAGCAACAATGACGTGAAAAGTCACGAATAACACGTTTCAATGTACAGTCAATGTAGTTCTTCACTATGGAATCCACTACGTTGCTATAATACCGAGCTTTTTCCGTATTTTGCTGAGTTTCTTTCGTTAACGTATGCAAGTTATTATAAAGAGTTAAAAAGTTCGTAAATGGTTTCTCACATTGGTTTGCTTTTTAAGAGATCACACAATTATTTTTATTTTTTCAACGCTCAGGTAGTCCTAGGAACAGAAGCGGCATCGGGCAAAGAATATGCAAGTAAGTTTTGACTCTTCAGTAGCACAACTCACTGACAGCAATGGCTGAACTCGAGGTTAGCGAAGAAAACGACGTACAAGGAAATGCACCTTTTTCACGTTCTATGCGGCCATGGCTGGTAACAATAATGATTCTTGAATTATGAAAATAAATACGAAAATATAGTCTTTACAAAATGTCGATATTGTTTGCAAATTAACTCTGGCAATCCTTGAATCTTATAAAACAGACAACGTGAAAGTTAACCCTCCTAACTCTCAATTTGTATTAGCATCGCTCACTGATCCGGCAGCCGGTTGTCTCTGATCGTGACTCGTAGTTTGATGTGTTAGATCTTGCGCGATGACACACAGTATGTTAGCCACAGCGGCGCCTGATACCAAGGCCTCCTAGATAGTATTTTCTAGGCGGCCTTGCTGATGCAGTGAACTTGATCCTTATCACAACAACCTGAAGCTGAGATTGACAGCATGCAGTGATACCTGCGTATCGCCTGCACCATTCCAGTTGCTTCGATTCACAGCTCACTGATAGAATGTCCCTCCGCAGCTTGCTCGCGGTCGTAAGTTCGATTCTCACTGCAAGCGGTACTTTTCGCAGTAGCGTAGATATTTGTTCACACATTAGATAACTCCGTCTTATAGCGGTGGCATCTTCGCATTACCTTTGCAGCTCCAATTGGTAAAAAATCAACATCGATTTGTGCCACCTGATTTTATCAAAACCAAGAGAGACATGAAAATTTATTTTCGCTCAGTAAAAATTTTGGAAAAGGTGAAACTTCACGATCTGGACAAACTTCGTCAAATAGAGAAGGAGCGTCTGATGATCAGTCGCCTTCAACATCCCTTCTTTGTCCACTTGCACTGGACCTTTGAAGACGAAAAGCGACTTTGTATCCTTATATCAACACGTTGATTTTCTAGGGTAAATTCCTAAGCCTTATTTTCCTAAATTCATCGGGACGATGCTTTGTTTGTCAACAAAACGTATTATACGTCAAAAAACATATTTGTCCTTGTGATGTAACATCAAGGAATTTGTTATTTTGTTGAGCCTTATCCTCCATTCACAAGACTTTGTTCTGAGCTATGCAAAACATGGCGAGCTGCTTTCATTTATTGAAGCCAACACATATTTGCCGGTGAAGTGTGCGAAGTTTTATGCGGCTGAACTTGTTCTTGCCTTGGAATACTTGCATCATATGAAGATAATCCACAGGTGAATTACAAGGATCTTATCAAAAAAGATTGTGCTCTTCAACCTATGGCTTTGCTTAGCAAATACTATCACATTTTCTCGTCATTCTATCAGATTTAGATCCTCAGGAATAAACTACTACGCAAACAATCACCAGCGTTCAAATCTCTTCAGTTTTCATGGGTTCATCGACGTGTATAGCTCAAATTATTGTGATGCTCTGTAGCTTAAATTCAAGAAGTTTGTTCAAAGTGGCATCCTTAAGTAGGCCTATGTTTGATGAAGTATATTTATCGTTATTTCCACTGAATGCATATTTGCAGCAACCTTTGTTGTTCAAATAACACCTTTTTGTTCTAAATCAGTGGTTCTCAACCATTTCGCTGCACGGACCCAAATCCGGACCTACGATTTTGCTACAGATCCACACCAAAAATTGTAACACAAGTCAAACTGACACGTTTTGTTTTATTGTAGAATGAAGTCTGTTACACAAAATATTACAGGTTTTGCTGAAAGACTGCTGAGAGTCGCACGGCGAACAAAGGGTGCTTGGGAGCCGCATGTGGCTCTCGCAGCCGAGGTTGAGAACCACTGGTGTAAGTGATAGCAAAGTCACAGCGCTCATTATAATCTTGTGGTGAGACAAAAGTAATTTGTGTGAGTTGCAGATTTGGAATCTCGCAGATTATGCACACAAATCAGATTTTGTGCAGCCGTCCCCTATTTGACTGTCTCATTTGAGCAAAGTATTTGTAACTACTCAATATTTGCTGTTCAGGACTTCAAAAAATAAGAAAAATAACTTCTACAAACAAGTGTAGGCTGTTTCTGTTTGAAAGAAATGATAAACGTGAAACAAATTCTAAATTTGTATCCCCGCAGCATAATTGCTCTCCGTTGCATCAAGTCTCCAAAAAAGTGGTTGGGAAGTTTACGTGCCCGGTTACTACATTATTTCGTTTAAAACCCGCAAGAGCTGAAATTCAAAAACAGCAAAACAAAAGTAGAAACCTATTCAACAAACCAAAGACAACCCAGCGTAGAATATCCTATAAAAACAGACATGTACATAGCTATTGAAAAGTAAAAGTGGCCTCAGGCCGTTTTATTTTTTGTTTTATTCATTTTTTGACCATGTAACTAGGGTTCGTTTGGTCTCAATTGCACCTACATTTTGAACCTTCGGTATAACGGTTTAAAAAATTTTGTGGCATGAGGACCGTTTGTCAGCGGAAAGACATAAAGCTCTTTCACAAAGCTCTTTCACATCATACAGGGACTTGAAACCAGAAAACATTTTGCTCAATGAGAATATGCACATTCAAATAACTGACTTCGGAACTGCCACACGGTTCCAGGAAAGTGATTCAGTTACTGGTGAGTAAGCAAGACAACTGCTAATGCTGATTAATGCGATACGTCACCAAAAGCAATTAGGTTTATCAAGAAATTCTGTTTACAGAGGGAAAGGCGATGTCTTTTGTTGGATCCGCAGAATATGTGCCTCCGGAGCTTCTGACAGCAAAAATATCCTGTGCCAGGTTAGTTAACAACTGCTAAGGCTTTTACGAAACAAGCGAAGTCCACTTGTTTTTTAAATGGAAAGTGGGAAAGCAAAAATTTTTTAAATGAAGCGCTAATTTTTCTCAATGATTTCGCCAACCATATTCGTTTCAATAAAATCCAATGTTGAACAATCTGGCGAAATTCTATTAAATTTTTATCCCAATATTGACAACCAAACAACAGAGAAGGATTTCACTGAGTGATACATATACTTTTATATAATATCTGTTTTTTATAGCTCCTGGAATGTTTTACTCCAAACACTTGAAAAAGGCAGGGAACTGCAAGCAGTCTAACAAAAGTTTTAATCCGTACAATTGTTAAACCTGCTATTTTTCAGACATTGCGGCTGCCATCAGAAAAGTGAAAATAACATTTGAAGCATAATTTTTTTAGTTTTGTAACTTTTTTCCGTATACAACGGCATTTTACAAACGCGATATGAACAAAAGTTTGAATGATTTGAACGCGCAACAAAGTGTTTCAAAACTTTTTTAACCCGATACACGCTATCAAAAATGCGCTAACAGTATACCAAGAACGTCAACGTGAACCGAGGTTTCGTCTCAGTGCTTCAAAACTACTGCAATAGAGTTGGCACACATTTGCTTTCTGTCGATCTGCCGTCATTTTGAAGACAAAGAGATAGCTGGTAGGAAATCATACGCACTGTAAAAATCATGGTTGTAAATTTTGTTGTAAAATGTGGGGGGGACAGCTTGAATTTTGTTGTAAAATGTGGGGGAGACAGTTTAATGTAAAACCAATATAGTCGTCGGGCCGATGCGGAAGTGAAGTTTTGTAAATACAGATTCCCAATCTTTTTTAGAGGTGTTTTCAAAGCAACGCTAATCACGATTTGCTTTATCCCTACAAATGATTTAGAAATTAATAAACTTAATTTTGTTGCTTGACATGGTACTGTAGTTCAGCCCACTTGCCCGACGTAGTAGAACACACCAATTGGGTTAGAACAAATCAATCTGGTTTTATCAGAGCTGTCAGTTGGAGTGCACAAAGCGGTGGATCGCATTGGTCGCACGTGCATATAACTCTCAAGTAGAACACATCGATTTTCATGCATTTTATAAGAAGTGTGGGTAACAGAGCGATTTGATGTCTTGTTTAGTTGCTTAACGTTAAAAAGACGATAAATTCCAAGGTACGATATACATGTATATTGCAAGGTATGGCAGCTAAATATTTTGTTTGCACATTTCCGCTCTTTAAAAATGCTACAAATCTTTAGCTTCTGGGCATCGTGCATGCAGCCCCACCCCTAGCCAAATCGCCATTGATATCCTCTTACAGTAGCAAAAAATGTTTGGCCAAAATCAGCGTAGGCTACTTCACAAAATTATTTACAATTTATTTTTACTGCTGATGGGTGGATGATTTATCCTTTCAATCTCTCCTTGTCAGCCCCTGCACGCTGTTGGGTACCCTTTCGATTGTCCAAACATCGTTTGTCTAATAGCCTTTCCCAACATCAATCAGACTCCCAAGCAGAATTATCCAAGCCAACTAGAGAAGATTTCAAGATATCCAAAGGAAAACGAACCAGAAGTCTTTCTGAATACTGTATATACCCATAAACCAATCTAGTCTACAATGTGATGTCCCCATACCTAATAATTTGGTAACCAGGTCCGTAACTAAGGGGGCTTCTCCCCCTCTGGAAAAACTTTCTTCCCCCCTAAAAACATGCCTTGGACATATTGTATGCATAACCATTGTTTTCGTACATGTTATCGATGTAGAATTTGGGTCTCCCTCAGAAAATTCTTCGCCCCCCTGGTGTCCAAAGCTGTGGTTACGGGTCTGCTGGTGACTGTTGCCTTGTGACTTCCGTCAGTTATGCCACTCAGCTCAGTCTTTTCATAATTAAATTGTTCAGGTTTAACATCAAATTTTAATAGATGAAATTAATGTCAAAAATTTTATTCTAGAGTTATACATGCATAACGACACGAAAATATATTTGAGATTAAACAGAAATCAAAATGAACAACCGTGAATTGGCGAATAGTACCACGTTTCACCTGAAATAACACGAAAAGAATGTCCAGCAAAACTAAGTGTTACGTAGGCTCATAGGTGGCGGAACCAGGGGTTTGCATGGGTTTAATCTCCCCCATTTTTTTCTGGGAGGGAGCGGCCCTCCCACTTTTAAATTTCGAATTTTGCCTAAATATGTTGAGTTAACACAATTTGTATTGGGTCCATTGTTAAAGTAAATTGTTTTTGTGTAAGACTAAGAACAACTTGTTACATTTATGTGCTCAAATCAGTGTCGTGTGTTATAGATAGGTTGTTGTGTAGATAGGGGTCGTTGAGGGCTTAACAAATTTTGAATAAAATTGCTTAAACATGCTGACAAAAGTTAATGACGTCATATTTCAGTGCTTGTGATGTCACAGTTGCCAATTCAAATCACAAAAATTTTCTAGTTTTTTTGACGTGCACTTGTGCCCC
>JGI24159J19872_10005970_pt1 | contig 15786 bp, 10 predicted proteins | sample Ectturendosymbi4_FD_19872 | JGI IMG/M metagenome (IMG submission 19872) | reverse complement strand
GGTCAAGGCTATGATGAAGCATCTGTGATGTCAGGCAAATCAAACGGAGTTCAGTCGATTATCAAAAAAAGCTCCAGCTGCAGCGTACGTGCATTGTGCGANTCATTGCTTAAACTTGACCTTAAACCTTGCATGCGAACTTGTTCCAATCCNAAACATGTTCAGTATAGTAGGGGAAGTCATAAGTTTCTTTAACGACTCACCGAAAAGACGTGGGGAGATTGAAGTAACGCTACTAAGNATATGCAATATGAGATTTGTGCAACGGCATGATTCAATCATGCGATTTGCAAACAATATCCAGTCAAATGTAAGTGGTTTGGAAAACATAGCAACAAGCTCGAATTTGGATTCAAGGTCTAAAGCAAAAGCGGTGTCTCTGTTGGAGTCCATCGAAAGAAGCATGTTGCTTTGGCATGTGCAAAGAAGCTTATGGCGTTAACACTTCATTTATCTAAAACGCTGGAATCGATAGACGTGGATTTTTCGGCAGCACTGAGAGAAATGGAAGAAGTACGGCTAACAGTTTCTGGATGGCGGTCTGGCACTGAAGAGCGGATTGATCACAACCTTGCAGTCTATCCGCAAGCAGAAACTTTGTGCGGAATGCTGGGTGCAAGCCAGAACCGTCGCCAGATAGTCGCCAATAGGGGGCTTTGCGTTTGTGCAAGGGGGTTGACATTCAAATTTAACAAAAATTGCAATGACTTATATTATTTCTTATTTTAATTTGGGGGGCTTGGAGCTTTGTTTGGGGGGGGCTAAGCCCAACAAATCCTCCCCGTGGCGACGGGACTAGTGCAAGCGTAACATGTCCACGTGGTGTGTTCTCTCAGGTTTACCGTGCCTCGCATGACAGAGCCGATACATCTTAACAGTATATCAGGTGGTCTATTTGGTATCCCAATTAGATTCAGCGCTAATGCATATAAACCAAATGTTTGGAGATAAATCAAGAATGCCAATAAAGCTATGCTCCATACTCCAGTGTTCCGAAATATGTAACAAAACGTTTCAAGAAGTGTACAAGTTTTACTGACACGCAATTACGTGTGATGAAGATGTTCTTTTCCAAGAACTGAAAAGATTTGTTGTGTTGTGATGTTCGTCAGAAAAAACGTTTAGACTGCATGACCTTTTAAAAGAACTGCCTCTCTGATGTCCGAACGTAAAAAATTTCCGGTGACTTCTCTGGTTCGGGCTGACCTGTAGCTGCTGCAGGCCTGTCTGCAAACGTGCGTTTGACAGTTTTTCGACCAGCAGTTTGCTAAGTTCGTCTTTGTATTTAGCCGAGTTAGATGTTTTGATTGAAATGGATTGGAGAAATCAGTATGTATAGCGGTATTGCAGATCGTTTGCTGATCTTTCGAAATGTTTATGTTATTTTCATTGCTGATGGCGAACAGCATAACATGGCTCGCAGATAGTTTTGTATGTTTGCAAAATCAAGGATCGGATTGTTAGTAAGAGTCAGTAACCCAGTAGGCTGCAGTTGTGTTCTTTTGAATCAAGCTTTGAGTGGTCAAATTCGGTCTAGGCACGAGTTCTTTTAGTTTCAGCGTGCAAACTTTTAAATTAGACAGGGTACAGTGGTACGACTGATGAAACGAAGAAACGTCTGACCAATTGTTAGCAAAAGTTAATTTTTAGCATCTTAGCGATTAAGTACTGTGCAGTACAAAAATATTTTTGGCTATGGTTTTCAATAAAATCAAGTGTCATGTCAACACCTCTAAGTCTGGTGGGGGAATGCATCCCCATGTGTCCGCGCCTGCAAGTGGAATTGAGTATATGTAACGTTAATGATATTTGATAACAGCGAACGACTTGCGTAAAATATCTGGGTGTCTTACGAGAGAGAACTTTATTGGTGTTCACATGTGCAATATATAAAATCAAAACTAGTTAGAGTTTTATATATTTCAAAATTTTGTATCATTAGATGTTTTAAAAAGTTTTATACTTTCATCATGTCACTTACAATCCTGTATTGTTTTATGGTGTACAGTTTGTGAGTCAAGAATAATTCAATCAAAGTAAATTTTCAGCAGCAAAGGCAAGAAAACTTTGCCTTTGAAGTTAGACAATTGTAAGCAAAGCATTACATCGCAATATTTCTTTTATTTTCTGATAACTTTACGATGTATTATATCCAAAGAAATGTTTTAAGATTTTGCAATTTTGTGTTTGTCTAGTAGTTTTGTATCAAATCATATGCATTCTTCTGTCTGTCCTCTTTTGTATTCGTGAGTCCGTTCCCAGTCACACCTTTATGACGTTCTAAAACTCAACCCTGGGAGTGCGTGCACCAGAACNTCCCACAGCTTGTACCTTCGGTGGTTGTNACCAGACCNGACAAGATAGGAATGCGGGTACGCTACATTTGGGATCTTCACAAGGTTCTAACAAACCCGTGCTTCAGAAAACAAAGTGCAAGTCCGGCCAATTTTGTGCTGTTATCGACAGATATTTGCTCCTTAAAATTTTGTCATTCATAATTTTGNAGATGATCTGGGAAATTTTTGCCTATTCTTTCACTTGTTGCTACAGCTCGAATTTACTACCGCAATTTGTAATGTTGCAATACAACAGTTTAAATGTTAAATCATGACTGAAACTTCGAAGTGTGGATAGCTTCACGCGAAACGATTAGATTCTTAGTTCTACGATTGTTAATGATGTCCGAAAATAGAATGTCCTGATGTCAATGCCATTTGAAGTTTTCAGACAGGGTCTAGAGCAGGGGCGAGAAACCTACGGCCCACGTGACCATTTGGTATGGCCCGTATCAGTATTTTCGCTACCCAAGAGTACAACATCGCGTCAAAACGAAACGCCACGATAACCAAGTACAAATACTTAGACAGTGAGTCAAAAGAAGTCACTCTTCCTCGCTGTTAGATAAAGCTAACTTTAGGACAACATTAATTGATTTTGTGGCCCGCCAGCGATAATGCACAATTCATTCGACCAGTGATAGTAAATAGGTTCCCCACCCCTGGTCTAGAGACAACTATACGCGGGGCCCGATTCAGCTTTCGACGCCCCTTTACTTCCAACTCATTATGCTGCCATGAACGGCCTGGGTGGCGACGCCCAAACTGACTTTGTCCCCGGGCGAGGGAAACTCCAGGTACGCCACTGAGTGAAAGGACAAGAATCTGAGATCAATGCAGTTTGAACTTACTGTAGTCAATAAACCAGATCCGTTCTATGTTGAAAAAAGCGAGTACTAAAGTCGCGTTTTTCAGAAGCTACACTAAGTCCAAACCACAAGAAATCGAATGAAACATTTCCTGGCAAGAAACATGTTTGTGGTCAGCGTAGCGGAGCAAGACTGAGCTAGTAAACTCTTCTTCCTCAAAATAGGCTCACGAGACGGCTTGCACCATGACACAAGGATGCGTTTGGGACAGGAAGTCATCACCAGATACAAATATTTGTATTTTCGCAGCTTCGCAACGCAAAAACAGTCGTAAGATTAACCAAGTCGCACACAAGACCACCCACGATTGAATACAAAATACTTTATGAACAATGGTTGGATCGATGCGGGTTTCGAACACCGGAGCTATATACCTCAAATAACACGCTGGGCCGGTTAGAAGCAGGCTTAACAGGGCAGATGCACAAAAACACTGAAGTCTTGAATGAGGGTGTCCCGGTACGTGGTCCGCTAGGGAAGGCGCACGGCACAAAGGTATCACGAGGTGTTGGAATGTTAAACTTGACAATTCAAAACCCATTCTTGTCCTTGAACAAGCAGAACGCGGAGCGAATGTTGTTCAACACGAAAGGTCGCGTTTGACTTTTAGTGTCAGTGCATGTTGATGAAGAAGTCGCTGTTGGTATCACGCGACGCAGTGGCGCGTGACTGCGGCGTTTCGCGACAGGGAACGAGCGTTGAAATGATTGCCTGAGTGCGATCACTGCAAACGAGCTATCTGCCTGAACGAATCAACTCGCGCGGCTGTAGAAAAACTGCGTACTGCGAACCCAGGGTCGGTTCGCTACTGCATAAGAGTCAAGCGTTAGTAGTAATGCTAGAAAAGGCACGAATCAGCGCGTTGCATTGTTTGGTGTCTTTCGGTTTCATTGATCGTCTGGAGAGAAGGGCATGCGCCGCCATTTTTTGCGAAGCGACCTTATATGTACAAAGGCAACGCACCCAGGAACAGTTTCCGAGTCTGACTGGACAAGTGGTTTCTTCAGCTTGGTTAAAGTTCGAGAAATTTCGATAGTGTGGGCAAATACGCTTCCAAAATTGCGAGCGATTAGTTACAAACGGAGCATGAGGAATGTTACTCTTTCGCCAGGAAAAATCAGCAGTGATACAAAAGATGCTTTTGCCGTGAAAAGACTTGAACGAACATCGATAGTGGCAACAGTGGACGTTTGATGCAGGGAGTGTGATCACGAACTACAGCGCGACGTTGAACAAATGACGTTTTGCGCGAATGTGTCCGTATATCACTCAATGAGGATATGCGTGTTTCTCCATCGGCAGCTTCTTTTCTTGCACCTACTTCACAAAACCAGCTCCGGCCAGTGATCTGCACTGACATCGTGTCAAGTTCCTTGCGCCTTGGACGCTTGACAGCCTGATGTGTTGTTGTTAAGACCAGTTGGCTGCACACAAGCCATTTCGTTTCAGGTTTCAATGCATTCTGTGTTTGCACGCAACACAGACCAACATACAGTTGGACAGAGGTTAGTAACAGAACGAAAAGTAGCGCAAAATGCGTCCAAATAACTGTTCGTCGATTGCACGCCTGACGTGCAATGCAACAGCCACAAACCCGGCCACAAACGTCATCGACAAGGAGATGATAACTATCGCTTCAGTGTGAGAACTGTAGCTTGCGATTGACGAGTCGATAAAGGCACGAAACACCGAAAAGGACTGCGGACTCGAACGTTCTGGAACCAGTTTTGAACCGCCAATGCCGTTAGTGATTAAGCTGGAGGTTAATTCTTTCTGTTGAGAGAATGAAACTTACACGGCGCGCAAAGATTACACAATCGTGGCAACAGATAACGTCTGTAGCAGTTCTCCCGCGAACCACGGCACACAAAAAACGCGTTCTTTAAATATGACAATCATTTCTACGTGAACCAGTACAAGGTCACATGACATGCAGAACGAGATGTGATAGACGAGTCACGCGTCAGAAATGACATGCATCACGGGACAGCTTGGAAGAATCACAGCGTGGTGCAGACAGCTGTCGCACAATATAAGAAACACACAATGGTGTGATAACGGCAGCTGCAACGCATCTATCCAGGGTGTGATTTTCGAATTACTGGATGAAAATGGAATAACGGCGGCAATCGACACAAGGACCTCGGCTGGACAGAACCACAGTCATGTCAGAGGCTCACAAAACAGCGAGTGTAATCATGGAAGGAAAGCATTACAGGCGCCTGCAGGGAACAGTGATATGAGGGCGTTTGCGTTGTGAACATACTTAAAGCGTTCGCCTCATGACATTAACATCGGAACTGAACTTAAGCGTGAAAAACTTTTTCAGATTTTTCTTTTTGCCATGCTCTAAAAAAATTCCAATACTAATCAAAAGATCTTTCTACAGGCGTCCATGCTACACCTCACGGCCTTTGCAAGGCAAACCATCACAAGCACCACGACTTAAAACCAGCCCGTCAAATTAGCGTGTGTGCCGGTGATTAACTGCATTGTTACTGACTTGGAATCATACACTGTGGAGGGAGAGGGGCGTGAGTGGATAAATCATTCTTTGAAAGATGCAGGCAACCGAACCTGGCTGTTGCTGTAATAACACGCGCTCATGGAACAAACTGTCGACGTTGAACAAACCATTTCTCACAATATATATGTCTTACAGGACGGGCGTACAAATAAAGGGACAACACTGATCAAAACACAACGATCTACAGCTAGGAGAAGGACAACCAACTTACACCGCTGGGGCCGGAGATCTATGCAGGTTGGTCAGACAGTCCCAGACCAATCTATTGCAGTAGTGCTGGGGTTGTTTCTGCGGCTGCCGGAGGGCCAGGCCGTGCCTGGCTGCAGCCAAAGCGAATAACAAGGGCACCGAACAAGCTTGTAGTAGCGCGAGACTGCATGACCAACCTGTTACGAGCAGCAGCGGCGCTGGAAAAAAACAAGGCGCACGAATCAGTGTCAAGTTTCCTGATATTTTGTAGCTGAGGCGAATGCTCTCACTTCGGACAACGTGAGGAGCGAAACCTGATTAGAAAGACGAAGTAATGATGGGAAAAAAGATCATCGAATGATTGACTAGGGTAATAATAGCAATAATAATAATAATAATAATAATAATAACAATGTCAACGATTAAGGAGATATGATACAAGCGTTGGTTAAGTCAGCACTCGTGCTGCGGAACGCAGTCGCAAAAGAATCTCGTCTCGCTGCGCAGTGGGAAGAAGCATACATGAGGGGTGGAGGGCGCCGATCGTCAAGCGTCACTTGTTCATTTCGTCGCGGATCGCTGCAAGGAGACAAACGAATGTAAACAAGTCAAGCAAACAAGCGTGAGGTTCAAGCTTGGCCCTTTGGTTGCGAGACAAACGCGCTGACGCGGTTCATGACGCAACAGGTGATGCTGGTTAGTGGTGACCTCAGCAAGTGGCACAGCTGCATTCAACGTGTGCGAGTTTGAGTGATCGGGCAATTGGATCAGGTTTGCTTTGGAAGCTTTGGCAAAGCGCGTTGGGTTAACACCGAACACAAACATTTGAGGTCAAATCACCAACTCCGCCAGACGTGCCTTGACCATCTCNAATGCGCTACAGGGTAACACGGTGGGTTGGGACAAATTTNAAAAAGTTTAGACAGTTTGACGTTTCAAACCCCTGTCACGGGTCATGACATGCGTGCTGGAATAAATCAGTAGAGTTCGGAAGGAAAAACAGAAAACAACGTTAGCGAAGCGAAAACGCAAAACTGGGCAGCAAATACACCGCACACGTGGGTCATTCTGCGGCATGCATTGCTGCATGTGTCAGATCACTGTTCAGGCGCCAATGCTCGCGCGTAGCGACAGGGATTTATCCATTTGATTAAATACGGGTGAGAGGAAAACACAGACAGCATCTGATCACAGTTTTTTAACCACAGCCTCGCGTTCACGTTATGATGAGCTGCACGTTCTAACCACATCACTACGTCGCTTACCCTGAATGATCTCCGCTTTGGTTTTCTGGATTTCGCTGCGCATTTCATTGATAATTTCCTGCACGAACAAAGAAGCATATCGGTATAAAAATAGCCCATGTACACCTCGAACCGAGATATTCGACTTAATATCATGAAAAACAGTTTACCCGTACGTGCCACGTGTGCCAGTTTGTAAACGCATGCTTGTGGGTTAGTGACGCACCGTACCAACACAAGTAAGCGCACAACGATCAACCTATTATGAGTTCTGCAAATTTAACACTTGGAAGTCGTTTCGAATTGCGCACATTTTCAGCGGTTCAACTTCAAATATTGGACACACTTTGCAACTATACGGTGGTAAAACCCAGGATATGAATTAGTGCATGAAACAAGTGAACAGCTCAGGCCAGGCCAGGCCAGATACTCTTACTGGGAAACCACGGGCTGCTCCGTAAACACTTTTTACACAGCGCAGGTGAACTCTTGGACCTTATACTGCGTACTTGCCTTGCAGGTCACATTGAGCAGGTAAAACTCGAATAGGTACGGAAGAGGACACGGTAAAAAGAGATTGAGAAGTTTGAGACGTCTCAACCTTTTCTACAATTTAACGAACAGCAGAATAAGTTATTGCGCCAACGAGGTTTCAGTCAGCAGTCGACAGAAGTCAGTTTACCGGCTAATGTGGCCCAGAAACGCATAATGTATCTTTTGCGACAACAACCAGGGGATAGCCGGACACTTGAACTTTGCCTAGATCGCTACGAAAACATGTGCGATGTTGACTGTCATGCGTTTTAAGCTGCTGTATTAGTTTCATTTTCGGTGTTGTTTCCTGGTTCTGTAGGTGTTGTGCAAATATAACTGCTAACAAATGCCGCACAGAGGGAAGTGACGACGCGTTAAGGAACCACTTCCATCCAACAACGTTTAGCAGAAAATGAAAAAAAAAGACTGGGACAAGACTGCTAACGTTAAATTATAGCTGATTCACATGGTTATAGAGTAGTTACCAGGGCAACCAACTTTTTGACCTAAAACCTTATAATTTTTACTTTATAATTTACAAATTTCGACTTTATTCAGTTGAAAATGCGGAATACAAAGCATATTCATATGCACTACAGTATTAGAAAACAAACCGATAGGTTTAGTTTATCTGCAAAATCTGGTATAGCATGTTTTAAAAATGTCTGGCTACTTTCAGTTTCATGAAATGAACCTCGCTGATGCCTTGCTCTACGACGATGTGCTTCCACCATAAACCTTTTGTCACTTCACTAACTAAACAGTCACACACTTTGCAGAAAAATTCACCCTTAGGTGTTGAGGTAAACTCAGAAGCATATTCATGCACTATACTTCGAACTTTTGAAGAATTGGGTTGTTTGATATGTTGATAAGTACATTAATAACTACAGTAGAGTCAAATCTGAGACTACCATAAGTTAAAACACAATATATGCATAATGGATTGAGCATTTGCCCAACCAAGTACTGAAGACCACGTTTCTGGCATTGCCATGTCTAGTCTATTCAATCGACCAGTTGTGGACTAAGCAACATTATTATGTCAAAAGTCGCAACAAACCCATTACATTTCAGAATTGCTACTCAACTTGCAAAAACATATCAAAATATGCTGTTGTTACAAAACTTTATGAAAGTATCGATAACGAGAAAAAACTCTGCTGCAAGAAAATTTTGACCTAATCATAAATTTTGAATTTTTTTTACCTAATAGCTTTCGAGTGGCTCATGATATCAGCGCGAAATTTGGTTTGTGGACGTTTCATAAACTTTTCAAAAGGCAGAAAAAAATTGACTTCATTGACTTTGGTTGCCCTAGTAGTTACTTTTTAACCGGTGACAACATTAAAGGCCACCTAGGAATGTCATTGTCAGCTTAATTGCTATTTCGAAACAGTACTAAAGGATTTAACAAAACTTGGGGCAGTCGGAAGCATTAAACTTTTGCTCGTAAACATTTGACAACAGCCCAAAACTAAAACAACGAATTTAAATACTGTCTAAACCGGTCAACGTGGTCAAAGTGAAACATCGGTGGTCCACAGAGAGTTCCAGGACTAAGATTGAACAAGCCCTTGATTTCACTGACTTACGTGCAATACAATTACAACTAGTTTTTCATGAGGTGTCAGCATAGCAAATTGGTCCATAGGAAACTTTTTTCTTAAAAAATGGTCCACGGGCCAAAAAACGTTGAGAATAATGAGAACCACTGGTCTAGGCCCATGGGAGCTTTCACGCTCTATGCGAAACGAGGCGATATTGAGCGTCACGCGCAACTCAATTTGTTTGAACACCGACCAACACTAACAGAGCGAAATTTACAATATCCTGAAGGGAAAAACACGATTTTTTTTTTTTGCAAAACATTTACTCGATACACCCGTTGTCCGCACGGAAACAATAAAATACGACTCCAACTTGCGGTTTTTACAGAACACACGCAACTGTGCACGCTCAGTCATTTCACCGATAGTCTCCGCAGCGCAGTCGATCTTTTCCGTGTGTGACTTCCAAGATGACCTCACCGCGGACACACACAAAGCTGGCGCGTATGCCAACGTTTCCGTTTCGGTTTTCAATAGATGCAGCGGCGTTGCTCGCGCCAGCTTCCCGTCAATCTGCTTTTCGTGTGTGACCGTCCAGAATTGATAATTCTAAAGCGTGAACCACTGCAGAAGGAGCTGCAAACGCTTTGCGCTATCTTCCAGTTGGATTGCTTTTTGGCGTCACAAATGTAATGCACTGTCAGTGCGTCCGCAAAAATATTGTACAGGGGTCTGTAGGTGGAAGAAGAGAACGTGGCAACTGCTTGGATCGGCAGAGCTTTGAAAAGCAGATAAGCAATCCGCGCTAATGTTGGGTCACTTCGGGTTTGTCTCAGCTTCACTGTGAGGAATTTCCAGGGTCAAGCCATTTAAGTCCAAGTTCTGGGATCACGTGGGCATTGAAAAATAATCATAACAGCATACGTAATTAAATTGCTTGCGTAAGATTTTGTCAAAGACGCTATTACAGAAGTTGCTTTTGATCAACGCAAAAGCTTTCACTATATAGTCATGACGTATCCATCACAAGAGATTGAAAATCTCAAATCTAGCGCCAATAATTCCCCTCATGCATTTATTCAATTTTATTAGCTCTTCACTAATTTTTATTCAAAATCGACGGTACACAAACCACTCATCCCGCATCAACCAGGCTACATTTCTCCAATACAGCAGTGCACATTAGGATGCGCTGCGACAAGCTGCTTGTTGGCGTTTCCGGCTCAATCGCCAGCGTTTCTTCGATCGAACAGTCACGCTCCAGATTAGGTGAGCGCCGGTGCGCTGCCAGTTAATCGGGCTTTGTTTTGAAGGAGCTTTTTACGCATATGTGGTAGAACGACGACAGAAAATTTTGAGTGCAACGGTGAGTTTGTGCAATGATACGTTCATCGAGAACTGACATCTTATTTTATTCGGACAAGACGGTGGTGGCGTTTGAAGGGGGGCATTTTCGAGCGAAATCGTGGTTTCACGTGCAACTCGACGATATGGTTTCAACAGACATGCGTAAGAAACTCTACTGATAAGCGCCGAACATTGAGGCAGAAGCGTTTTACAAACTGGTTTAAAAAACTCTTACGGTTTTTACGGCAAAAGTTACACCAAAAATATCGTTTTGTGACGTTGTTTAAGCTTCCCTTGTGCCGTAAACAGGACTGTTGCTGGGGTCAAAGCCTAGTATCAACTGAAATTTGACGGATTCTGCTGATCTTGCCGTGTTTATTGAGGAAGCACGTCACCCGTGTCAACATTCGCTCCACCAACAAGCTATGACTGACCCATCATGCGGCAAAGGATATTATACAGTGTGCCCGAAAAACTGTTTTTTTTTTGGCGTGAAATCGATCGGCACTGGCGCGTCTAAGGATGGGGTTGTCAACGAATTGCATTCCACCTGATTTCGGTAAAATGAAAAACAGTAAGATCGGCTGCTCTAAAACATATCAACAAGAAGTGAGTTGCAGTGTGCTTGCATAAAACCAAACACGGGTAATCAGATTATGTTGCAGTGAGGGTAAACGATGCTGTTCAGTTTTGAATGGTATTGCCATTCTTACAAAAAGCGCGTATTTGTCACATCCTTACCACTGGAAAGACCCAAGCAAAGCGTGGCCGCNATGCGCGACTTTCAAACGCAAGGAATGCAAACGTTTGAAGAGCTGCGACTGCGTATGCAAATCTTTGTGGCTGCNACAAACGCATAGGTTTTAAATATTANATATCCGAAAGCAACTGGCTTTCGCACCAGAACGATTTGGGGACGGTTCATCATTACCGGCGATCGCAACATGGTTTGCTTTGCCGGAAGCTCCAAAAGTACCATTGAATTTGCTTTAGACCTTGCTCGCTAAAGATACAGTAGCACAAGGAAGGGTTGTTCAATCTGTGCACAGTGCAGTTGCCAATCGAAAAACACGAACCTGTTTCATTTGTTCCATTTCAGATCCAGTTGGTGCGCCACCAGACTTGCGACTGCAACGGAAGCAAAGCATTACAAAGAAAACACAGCTGATAAACGAGGCGAGCAAATCACCAGAGCAGCTAAAACGAGGTATTGCCGGATAGCGACCGGCGTATTGATAAAAGTCGACTTGAGTGCACGCCGCTCTCTAAACGCACTGCCTGGCGTAAAACAACTACGCACAGACAGCTTAACCGGCGTTTACACAAGTCCGTTCTAACAGTCGCGTTCACCAACATTGAAAGATACAATCCCCTCGATTGCGACGCTTCACAAGGTTGGAATCTGAACAAACTCTGATCCTGATCGCGCATGCAAGTTCTAGCTCAAGCAACAGGAGAAGGTTGTGTTTAGCAACAATCACTGGCGTTACTTTCCGATACGAATGAAAAATAAGTGAACATAAAAACAACCTTTCAATCATCCACAGATTGCAGCTCAAGATTTGCAAATAGTGTTAATTGGACGTCCTTTTCATAAAGGAGCAGCAACCTGTTGTCGTGCAGCAGCCTCAGTTAAGTATTCACCGTTGCTTTCGCTCCAGCCGTTAATAATAAGCAAGGTGAAAAATCAAGGCGCTCAAGTACTTTATAGCGCTCATCATCGTCACCGCGGCGAAAAAAGCAAGGATGTGCCATCACCAGTCATGGAACACGACACTACAACCAGCAACTGTGCGAACCGCAACATCATGTCATCCTCACAAAAAAAAAACAGAGCCAGGATCGCAAGCGCATGATCAGTACAAATCAAAACGACAACACGAATGCGTAGCTTACTACCATCTACAAATTCAGGGGAGGTTTGACTGTCATTTTGAACTGTTCGCAACTCGACACTGATTCCATGCACAGCGTTAGTAGAGGAGTTGAAACAGCTCTAATGCAGAGTCGTTACACTCCAAGAAAAAAAAAGCTTTCAAAAATTAAGAAGCCTGTGAATCAAGGCACAAGATGCATTTTCGGTCAGTTGAAACAAGGATTTGGAAATTTTTAGATAGTCACAGCAAAGACACAGGCCTGAGATTCACCGCTTTGAAATCCACCCATTTACTTACTGCCCAAGAGAAGGTCTTCTGGGATTGGTGGCTGATGTATCCGTGAAACTAGGTTGCCTGCCACATTCACGTATTGCACGCTGATACTTATGTTGAATCGTGTTTAGTTTGAACGAAATGATTGCTACACAAAACGTTTTTAAAGATCCTGGAACGAACGTGATGACAGCCATCACTGCCCGACTTATATTCCACGGTGCTGAGATATTTTTTTTTCGGCGTGAAATCGAAACCACTACGGAAATGAAGTCAAAGCGTGGGCTGAGTAAGCTGTAGAACGATTGCAAGGAAATACCTGGAATTAGGAGCATTGTTCGTGCTGTTGCTTTTCTGCCACGGCTTCTTGTTTTCCGTAGAAGCTGCGACACACGAGCAGCAAGTTACGAGCCGGTTAACAAGCTCTCACACTCGCGCTAGGCAGACATATCTTCGCCCCTCAATACTCGCGTGGCAAATGTACGCGTTTTACAGCAACGATTGTAATTGTTGACAATTATCAAGGCAGGAAACATTCAAAAGGATCTAAATGCAAACAATATAACAGTGGAGCGTTGTTGCTTCATTCGAACCCAGCCGACTGAGTAGTTTTGTGGGNGTTCATTNAAAAAANCACGAAGTGCAATTTTCAACAGCACTGTTTCTGCACGTACGGTAGTGCGATGTGCTACGGTNGCACTGGATAAATCAAAAAAATACTTATATTCAGTGGGTCAACACAACGCGTCGGTATGAATNGCACATGAGCAGTCAGAAACGAGTGATGGAAAAATTTCTAAGGCTCAACGTCGGTAACGATTTCACGCTACCACCACTCAATGGAACTGAGTGACACAAGGCACACGTACGACCACACTCAATCTGGTGAAAAAAAAAACTCACGGGCAGTTGACGGTTTCGACGCGGGAGTGATGCTGCTGGCAGGCTTGGGTACAACGCCGCCACCACCGCCGCCGCCTGATTCCTGCCAATTGAAAACCAGCAAATTTAGGGGTACTACCTACTTACAACATACCGCTCATTTGTACAACCTGGCAAAAAATGGTCATGTTCATCTTTATTTCAAACGAATACAGGATCCTAGCGATGATTCCGCCAAGTAAAATATGGCAGTCAAAGTTTATGGTGCATTTGACGTGCCAAGTGGTTGGAGAGATTTTTGGAATTGTAGTGGAGAGTGAAGTTTCGGTCACATTTGAACATGAGACACAAGTTTGCCACAAAAACAGAGGGGAGGAGTAAACAAAGCTAGCTTCCGCACAAGGTCGCTACTCGCAAGTCGCAGTTGAGGACGACTTATATTTTCAGTGACGGCTGCGCATCCGAACCTGAACACACTAGCAATTAGCGTTAGTCATGTTTATCAATCTGAGGCCTTCGAAAACGTTTGCTGTAATACGAGAAATAACTTCAAGCAAGTTTTCTGTGCAGCGACCACAAAGACCTAATCAAGGCGGTGAGAAATGCGAAACTGCGGTGCAACCTTGCCAAGGCCCACTTGGCGCAGACCTCTTCAACACACCCGATGCCGCATGCCGCGCCTACACATGAATCGAATGAACAACTTACGCCGTTTTCTTGTTTCGCTCTGCGACGCCTGAAAACAATAAATAGTGTAAAACACGTGGCCAAAGCAAGAAAACATCGCGCAATCGCAGTCAGCGTTGCTGCATCACAATATAACTTTACATTGTTAACCTTGGGACCGTTTGGTTCTCTTTATGCGACCACTGACGTAACATAAGCCAGGTTATGATGCATTTATCGGCGAGATACGAACAGCAATAGGATTAGATAGCTTCATGCTACTGTTGCGATCGGAAAGCCCGAGCGGCAAGTGCGCAAAGCATCACACTGTGGCAGCAAGCAACAATAGAGATCACCCGACGAGATCACTCTATTATTGTTTGTCCGCGCCACATATATATGGGTGTTGTTCTTCGCGCACGTAACGTTCGTGGTGAATCGCACATTAAACGCAACGCCAACGGAGAGGTTGCAACTTGCAACATTAAAAATCCATTCGAACGTTTGTGTGTGCGTATGAGTTTAATGAAGTTAAACTAACATTAAATAATCCTTACTGCATTCTTTTCTGTAGTTCTGCCATCATATCCATTCCTCCTCCACCGCCGCCGCCGCCGCTTCCACCTCCTCCTCCACCACCACCTCCACTTGGTGGTGCAGATGAGCTTTCGTCTGGTGCCTGGAAATGAAGGCCAAAGCAGAAGCAGTCAAATGACTGACACGATGTTGAGTGTAGACGCTCTCACATCCTCTAACAAATTCAGGACGCCCTTTGTTGAACCAACGAGGATCAACGCAGCACAAATATTGGCAGCGTGCAGGAGACGACTACACTTGCCATCTTCCAGGAAGTGAGCATTTTCATAACGCTACGCAAGACCATTTAAAAAACATTTTGCATGAAACCACAGGGTTCAGTCAAATTAACCAGCAACACGACGCCTATTGATATACTACATACATACTGCAAAGAATTGCCTAGGGGCCTCGTCTTGCCTTCCGTGTTTTCCCAGCGATCATCAGGCTACACAAAATGTCGCAGTACGATACGCTAGAAACCAAGGGCATACGCAAGGGGGGAGTTTGGGGTTAAACCCCCCCCCTTGAGATCCATATTTTCCAAAAACTTCATTACTTGCGCAAAGGAGATTACTTGTTTGTGCATACTTTTTGCTTGTTAATTCGTCGACTTAATGCAAATACCACGGAATGAATTATGCAAATTTCAAGAAACATTGTAAATGGCCCAAACAGTCATAATTAGATTTCGGGGGAATCTGCGTTATGGTCTGCATCCAGAAACCACCTCACCACTTCTTGCAGACACTTCGTCCACTACGCATGTTTAAGATTGTGCTCCGCGATAGCTCAATTTATCCGAAACAATTGCCTTTATTTTGTCTGCTAAGGCTAATCAGCGCAAGCGCTGGCCGCATTGGCTACATTACCAATTTCTGTAGCATGATGCAGTTGTTGCACGAGCTCAAAAACC
>JGI24159J19872_10005969_pt1 | contig 15788 bp, 10 predicted proteins | sample Ectturendosymbi4_FD_19872 | JGI IMG/M metagenome (IMG submission 19872) | reverse complement strand
CAAGGGGGTCGAAGGGGGGGTGGCAAGGGGGTCGTGGCCCCNCCTGGATTTTGAAATTTGATATTTTTCTTGTAATTTTTTAATGAAACAGTTTTTCTGTTCGTGTTGAGTTGGTAAAATGGAATTTCACCACTGTTTCCCCACCTGGAAAAAATCCTTACGACGCCCACGGATACCGTCCTTTTACACCACATTAAAATCCGGATGAAACTGAGAAAGGCACAAAAGCGCATGCGGTTGTTTTAAACACACGTGCGCAATGTACTGGAGATTGGCCGCTGTTCTCGCACCTTAAAAACGGTAAAGTAGTAGAAGGCTCTAAAACGCTGCACACGCTCCATAGACACGTTCATAAAAGGCGGGAAATACGACCTGCGTCAGAGGTCACGGTAGATTGGCCAAGCGTGACGCAGCGTTAGGTCAAGCACATCGTCGATCGTCATATAACTCATGCAAGCGGAGTCGAATTGCACAACATTGAAATCTGGGAGTCAGAAAAAAACGACTGCCTTTTGTGAGATCACAACGGTCGTGACCTCGCACGACTCGCAACACAAAGAAAAAGCGCCGGGCCGCGATAAGAAAGCATTGTGACGTCGGCACTGATCACAATCGTCCGACCCCTTATGGGGAAGATCGCCAGAACACAATTCAAGTGCATGGGCGATAAGAGACTTTTCGTCGAGTGACCAACATGGCCACGGGCGTCCCTGGCCACAGCAGGTGCACCGAACATCACCTCGTAAGTGGCCGAGGGGAGAGTTTCGCGAAACTCGCAACGACCGAGAGCATTGTTGCGTTCGCAACTTATGGCGAAATGTTTAAGCACGAACTGTAACTAAACAACGTTGTGCGTGGGCTTGCGCGGCGAACGCAACTCGCTGCGCTCTATGTTTGACGTCAGAGGGTCCGTAGGGAAAGTTTGAGGGTTCAACGAACCCTTCATGCAATGGCATTAATGGGTGCGACAAGCCGTCGCGCAGGTAACGAAAAATCTTTGGAGTTTTTTTCAATTGCTTCACGTGGTTTATTCGTAACAAACTTACTAGATATTTTGGAGTTTTTTTTCTAATTTAATAATGTTAGGTGGGTAAGGTGGGTGACCCGGAATCAGGAAAATGCTGGGAACCACAGGGTGAGGCTATCTCCTGTCGCATGGTGGTTACGCTGCCACATCAAATCGCTAACTCGAAAATCACGTGCTGCTACATTCGAGTAATGAAAGAGAAAACGTTCGCATTCTCTTCCATCCTGTCAAGAATGAAGAGGAATTTTAAAAATTGAGGAAGTCGAACCTGCTTCGCAGTAGTTGACAACCTTCATTCCCAGCACACACGTCTGCTGAAGAACGACCGAAATGCACAACAGGAAGCTTCAACCCTAAAAACGTAATGGTGTCGCCGGTTTCCCATTCGTCACCTTCCATGGACACGTGACACCATCTGGAACATTGCGACGTTTCGCAACATGCGATTTCAGCCCAGGGATGCGTCTGGAGCTATCCGGAGTTCTAGATATCCCAGTTTCAGACACTCTGTGCGGCGCACTGCTCACGCTTTCGCCAAGATCCAGCAGACTTGGAAACGGCGTCTTTCAAACTCGAAGCGACACGGTTGAGTAGTTCCGTTTGGTCACCGCAGGTGAGGACAGTAAGTACTGTAGATCCAATTTCAGATACCAAGTGCCCGCGCTTCGTCAGAGAGGGGGCACACTATAGGCGCGACACGGGTCTTGGGACGCAAGCTCGGGCCAGGCACGGCCCCGGTCCATCCAGGGCAAAGTTTGGTTACAGAATGACGCAGCAGCGGCAGTATCGTCGGCGTCCGCCCTGGTGGCCATTGGCAACGGAAGGCGTTGGGGAGGGAGGCGCGAAGTATGCGTGGATCTCAATGTTCGGCAGCGCGTACTGAGGAGGAAGGGAAGAGTCATAAGAAGACCTTAACGGCCACAAAAAAGCAAACTGGAACACAGTCACGAAGCAATAAGTAGCGAATTTCTTCCACTGCTGCGTATGGTCTTGGCCAGCTACGGTGTAAACAGTGGTCACTGCCAAAAAAACGGGGCCAAAACTGCTAAAACAGTGGTCACTGCCAGTTAAAGACAGTAACTTCCGCGCCTCGTGTTTGTTGAAGTTCGTTTTTCTTTTTTCAGTTTTTTTTAGTTGTCTCTTTGTTTTCAGCTTTCTTTTTTTTTAAACACGTCAGAAAATAGAAAAATGCTTCTGTCTTCGTTTCGGTTGAATTTCAAAACATCAGAACGTTTTTGTTCAATGTTCGCAGATAAAGTGTCCCGGGGACGTTCGCGCTCAGGACTGGTCGGTATATTGCGGAGTAGTTTGTTAAAGCTAGTAATTGCTTTCACTTTAAAGCTTCTTTAAAGCTAGTAATTGTTACTTTAAAGCTAGTAATTCACTTTAAAGCTAGTAATTGTTACTTTAAAGCCAGTAATTCACTTTAAAGCTAGTAATTGTTAAGAACTGGGTCTTGTTCTGGTGGTGCGGAAAATGACATTTTGAAAAAGAAGCAGAACCGCGGCTGAGCTGACCTTTACTCCTGTGTCATAATATTGTGCAGCGGCAATCGGGACAAAGACGGCGCCGAGGGGGGCCGGCGGAAGGCGGAGGGGTTACCGAGGGAAAGTAGGCGTGGACTTCTAGCTTGGGCAGCCGGTACTGTTTGTTGGCATCGAGCATGTTAGTCACCACAAACAAGAGATTCGTTTTGGTGCATTTTAATCACCACAAACAAAAGATTCGTTTCAATTCATGTGGTTTCACATGAAGAGAGATTAACAGGCATGAAAACAAAACCATATTTCGAATCAATTTCGACGTCACGAACACACAGCAAAGGTATTAGTTGAAAGCAACAGTTTCAAACAGCAACACGGACACGAGACAAAAAAATAATAATGTAAGAGTTACGACAAGTGCACGACGACCGCACGGTTGGTTGCAGAGGTTAACGTCAGTCGCATGCAGTGAAGCGAGACGAGAACGTTGATTTCGTCACAGAAGGGACGGGAGGTGCGTCACCAGAACGGCGCATGCGCAGAAGAAAAAAAATACAGGCCACAGTTAATTACGGAAAAGAGAAAAAAAATCTTGCCATCGAATTACGTTTACGATTACGTAAACATACAAATCAAGATGGTTTCAACTAAAGTCGTTAATACCCGTCCTTCACAAGTTTAAAAAGAATTGTAAAACATTTCCCGGCAAATCTACCAACGAGTGGACCAGCGTACGGTACAACCTCAGCTAAAAATGTCAGTCGGTAGGTTTTGTGAACAGTGACGTAACTGACGGGGGGGGGGCAGAGGGGCGAATCGCCCACCCTGACAAGCTAAATGTAAAACTGGGCACCAACTTAGCTTATAGTTCGGTTTTAGTATTCTTTTGGTTTTGAGTAAGTTGTTGATTTTTTGCGATTTTCGGAGTGTATTCCGGTGATGTAGAGTTTTAATTTCGCCATTAGCCATCCATATCCGGATTCACTATCATTCTCAGTCTTTTTCTGAGTGTTGGCTAGTGGGCCCCCTACAGCGACAAGTGAACCCCTTTCAGCTAAGTTTTCCCCCTTGGCTCGAACCTCTAGTTACGCCACTGGTTGTGAACCAGGAAACACAAGAGATCATTTCCGCGGAATCCGCCAAAGCACGAAGTCGGGGCCGGTGTCAAGCGAAATTTCTGACTTCACGCCATGTGCGCATGAAAAAGTAATTGAGTTCTAAGCTCTAATATTTTTCAGTGGTTATAGTTATTCCCGTACTGTAGGTTGTTGTGGGTATCTGACATCTAACCAAAAAGTTTTAATTTACACAACGCACATCAAAAAAGTAATCGCCAAACTGTATTCCTTTACTCTGAGAAGCAAACACTGGTGTAGGAGGCGGAGGTGCGCGTGGTGCAAGCGTTCCCCAAAACTTTTGATTCGGAGAAAATCCGGGAAAAATCTGTGGAAATTTCGGCAAAATGTGTGAAAACCTTCGCAAAATCGCTGTATGTGCTTTGATTTCGCAAAAGTGGCGCCTAAACTCAAAGTGCATACTTTTTTGGGAGGTCATGTTTTTATTATACCGCTTTCGCGCGAGTTGGGGGAAATTTAAGCAAGTTTGGGGGAAATCTGGGCAAAAATGGTGCTTGAAATGCTTTGATTTGAAAAAATGCGCCCATTCTTTGGAGTTTTGTTCATGCAAGTTCGAGGATATTTGGGCAAAAATCCTTCGCACCCCCAAAAATTTGCCTGCTCCTACACCGACGACTGACAACAAATAATAGGTCAGAAATTTCGCTTGACGCCGATTTCGGCTCATTTCGCATTGTAATTCGCTCGCCATGCGCCAGGACTTCGCGATCGCGCGTCGTCGTCAAGAGAAGACGCACCGCAAGATTAGATTGGCGAAAAGAAGCGTTCGCCGCCGTGCAAATTAAAAACTATTTTTGGCGCTGATGCTTTCGATCAGGAAACAGCGATCTCTGAGAACATTTCGTTTCTGCGTCAAACAACCGCCCAAAACAACCAGTTTTGGCGAGAATCGAGCCAAAAGTGACGTTTCAGTTGCTGAGGTTAGCGAAAGAGAAGCGTCTTTGATAAAGTCGGTGTGCCTTGCCTTGCACGCGGTCATGCAGGCAACAAAGTGAATTTTGACAGATGCCACATCCGTCGCTTGACACAAACTGTTGTTATGATTTAAACAGTGTCTCACACACACGCCGCGTGACGCAGCGCTGCTCTAAACCGAACGCAATGAGCGGAGGAAGTGGTTCATGCAACGACAATTAACCGGGTTGCGGAAGCGAGTAGAGGTTCGGTTCGAAACCGGATGAATTTGTTTGTTGTTGTCATCTGGCGACTCTAGCCGCCCTCCAAAAGCAGATACTCTTTATTTTTACGACGACATTTTCGTAGAAATAAATTTCACAGTGGTCGGCGCTGAATGATGATGGACGTTTACTTTCCAGCGTGCGTTGCAGGCGAGAAAGTTTGCTTTTCATTTGGTTTCGAAATTCGAAAACTCGCTCACGAGTGGCGGAGCACCAGTCGCAACCGATGCTTGGCAGCATGCGTCGTGGATTGATTACATTATTATTATATGCACAAAGCACACCACATGCATCAATTCGCAGAACACCGCAGTCGAAAACGTTTGAGTTTAAATTAGTTATGCGGTTTGACACGATCAAGCGACTTTTGGCACTTGCAGTGGCGTAACGAGGTTAGATGGGGGGGGCACAATTCTCCGGGGGAAGAAGCAAGTCTGGCGCCCCCATGTTCGGGCCTGAGGTCTTTCGGAAGCAAGTCCACCGCATTGAAGAAAGTACTTGTGACATTGTTTGGACTTTTCGGCGCCCCCGGCAGTGATTCGGCGCCCGGAGAATTGCCCCCCCTTCGCTACGCCCCTGGACACTTGCACTTTTGGCTAGGCATGTAGCAAACGCAAACAGACCGGTTGCACTCTCTCGTGTAGCGTCGACGCGTGTTTCTCTTTGAAAAGCAACAAAGACGCACTGGCTTCCTTGGTTGCCAACGCAGGAAAAAGTTTTTTTGAAAGGGAAACACAATAAACGAAATGTCTACCTCTGACATTTCGCTCGCACGCACAAATCAAAATACATGGTTGACCTTTTGTCAAAGTCTCTCGGGAAGAACAGCGCTTTTCGCGTACGCAAGAATTTAATTAAAATACTTGTTTTTTATAAAAAGCTGCTAAACTTTCGCTTTAACAGAAGCATATTGCTGTCATGCTTGCTTCCTATCGCTTCAGATTTAATGTGAAACGAAATCGGTAAGTTTACCTCCCCCCTCAGTAATCGCTGCGCTGGTGACAGGTGACTTAAACGACTGTGCTTCCTACAGGCGGTTTTCACACAGACTCCGGTACGGTTTACGATCCGGCTTATGGCCAACGGCAGTCTTCACACATCCAGCAAGAACGCCATCACCGTTAACCACGGCAATCCGGCTTACTTAAACCAATTTTAAGTAAGCTGGAAGCCGTTCGAAACCGAGAAAATTCACCCGGATACGGCCAACGGAGGATGTGTGAAGACCGCCGCTGGCCATAAGCCGGATCGCAAGCCGTAACCGCATTCTGTGTGAAGCCGCCTAAAGGCTTAATCAGGACCGTTCAGAAAGGCCGATAAATTTTCGGCGGGCAACTTTTGCAAATTTCCTGTGTGACGTCACAATCACAAAAGCGCGCGGAAGTTCTTCATGTACGTGCGCCAACTTAAGCGTGCCAATTAACAATGCCCAGCAATGTAAGAGCAACGGCGATGTGCTCGTTGTACTATGACGTGACAATACTTTGATTGTCTCGCAGCTGCACCGCAAAACGAGCAATGCCACATTGTTACGTTTAAACGCATTTTTCAAAAAAGTTCGCTTTATTGTATTTACAGTAAAAGGACTGCGGATCCCAATTTCTCACCTCGTACACTACGTTGCTTTGAAGAATAAAAACAAAATTTATGATTGTTTTGTGGCTTACGCTGAGGAACATTCTGGGAAAAAGTCCAAGACCGTGAAAAACGTGCATAAAACCCAGGTTTACCAAGCTGCATCTGTTTACTTGCTGATTTTCTCATGCTAACAGCGCTGATTGTAAAAAAAACTACTATTGATTAACTTCCGCAAACAAGTGTGATATATTCTTTTAGTTTTGCGTACTAAATATCTTTTGTTTTCCAGTCAACTTGGGGCACACCACGACAATTGAAAATATTAAAGTGCAAAAACGAACAGATGGCCGGACTCATGTTCATGGAAAACCAAAACCTGAGCAGCAAGTTCATTCTACGACAGCCCCGCATAAACTGTTGCGAGGCAGGATGCTGTTTCACGCAATTTGTACTTAAAAAGTATCCTGTACGTTCGCTAGAATTTGGTATAAGTCAGCGGCATATGAAAGCAAAAAATCAGCCCCCCTTGCGGTAAGCATTGCTCCTTCGGCAGAATTAACTTATCCCCTGATCCCTAAATGAGCAGAAGCTGATTTGCTGGAGCAATTCCGAAAATGTCCGAACGATTCCGAAGATTTCCGAACGCGATTCCGCGCGATTCAAACGCAACCACACCGATGTTTACACCCAATGACATTCTGTCGAATGTCTGTAATAACAATAAAGCGATGACCAAAACAAACCTGCAATCTCCTGATGCCTCCGCGTGATATCAACTGACAGTCGTACAATTCGAGTCGGTTCAAATTCTGCAAAAACGCGACAAAAACAAATAAACAGCGAAACCATATTCGGCGACTTGTGGTTACGAGATTGAGAATGTAGCAAACAACCCCATTTAGTGTTTGGAGGTTTGTAGCAAAAGCGATTCTAAGGTCTGGTGTTTGCGAAAGGAACAATTGCACAACACGAAAACAACTACCGAGAAAGCCAAGTACGGATTTGGCAAAAACGCGCAGAAGCTCTTGCACCGAAGCAGATCGCTTCATTATCATCGTTTGCACTTGTTTAAAATCATGCCTTGCTAGTCGGAAACAAAAGCATGGCCTGCCTAAACACACACACTGCACTTGACCAAACCCACTCATCACACAGTCAGGGGACTACACCCTGAAAAGTCATCGTCGCTTGAGAAGATAACATACATAGAGTCATGACTGGGACTTTCTTTCTCAACAGCAGTGGTTTGTTTGCGCGGGTAACAGGAGCGCGAGAACTTTTGGGTGGCAACCGGGTGTTGCTACGCACAGCGTTACAGTCAGGGGCGTAACGAGGGGGGCACAATTTCCCGGGCGCCAATTCACTATGGGGACGCCGAAAAGTCCCAACAATGTCACAAGTACTTTCTGCAATACAGTACATTTGCATCCGGAATACCTCAGGTTCGAACATGGGGGCGTCAGACTTGTTTCTTGCCCCGGACGCCATCTCACCTCGTTACGCGCCTGGTTACGGTCTGTCGTAATTTTCTTTTTGATCATTATACAAAGGTTCAAACCAACAGGATAAGATCATTCATTAGATCCGAGCAGGACATTAGCTTTTGCCAACGTTAACCTCATCTACACAAAGATTCCAATTGTTCGTGAAATTCAGCAGAGCACAATCTTTTTTCTGACGTCAGCGACGCACAACATGTCTAAGGTTTGTTCGGTCACAATTGCTCGACTTCGCAGGCGAAACAAACGCTTTGGCGGTTAAAAAATCCATTAACCTTTCAAGAAGCTGGTTTAAAAATGCAAAGAAAACGTACAGAAGAACGATCTACGACATTGTGACGTCAGGCGGAACATTGTGATGTTAGACAGGGCATTGTGACGTCAAACAGGCATGCAGCGCTACGAAGGTTGTTAAGAGCGCAAGAAAACCGGACTTGTACCTGACAGCCGACCAAATGCTCCAGACTAGTGTCGGTGATCAGTGGGCAATTGTCCAGTTCTAGCACTTCGAGGTGGTCGGTTGCGCAAGAGGCAGAACCCAGCTCCTGGATGCCTTCGTCGGTTATGAGTTCACAGTGAGATAACGTCTGTTGAGGGGGGTAAAGGCGTTTGTTAACTCTCGCTCTGTGGCGCTTGCAACAGTGTTGAAATCAGAAGCAACCAGAACGGCAAAAGAGATGATGAACTATTTGATGAAAGTTGCAATGGCGGTGGGTTACTGTGTAGAAAAATGGCGGTGACAAATATTGCCGCCTTATTATCTCTTTTTGTCGTTTTGCCCTCTTTGTTTTGTTTTCTTTTGGTAAGTTAGTTTTTTTTTAAGTTCGACACCAAAATGTTTCTAACACAGTTTTCTTTGGGGGAAGGCTGTGTCATATCCAAAAATTACCACGAAAATCAGTGAAAGTTAATGTCTGCACCGCGGTGACTTTACTCGGCCGCTTAGATCCACGCGCAAATGACAAACGCGTGTTTGCAGCGATCAGCCGCCCCGCCGTCCGACGACCCCACTGATGACGTGGGCGGGGGGTATAAAGGGTGACGGGATTCAACAGTTTGATGGAAAAGCGATCCCGAATCGTACAATCGACATTTTCGCAACATTAAAAAAATGCACCCGACTTTAAAATCTTGGAGAACTGCAAGCAGCCGGCCCGGCCAGGCTCGTTTATCTGTTCAAATAGAATTAAAACATTGACAAGTTTATGGGCTAGAGCGGGAATTCGCGAAGAGCAATTTCTGAACATGTAGATTTCTTTTTTTCAAAGTTTTCGCACATTAACAAAATTCGGCATCCGGAGCGACGCAACACTAACAGCGAGTGAAAGCGCGACACGGGCNAGCGAGTGTTGCAGCGAGTACTGCGAAAAACTGAGTACTTCGAAAAACCGACTACTNCGAAAGAGCGACTACTTCGAAAGAGCGAGTACTTCGAAAGAGCGAGTACTTCGAAAGAGCGAGTACTTCGAAAGAGCGAGTACTTCGAAACAGCGAGTACTTCCAAAGAGCGAGTACTTCCAAAGAGCGAGTACTTCGAAACAGCGAGTACTGCAAAAGAAGATCACCAGCTCGGTCAGTAGTGGGCAGTGCAGAGACAAGGCTCGTAACGTGTCGTTCGAGACTTGGACGCATTCTTCAAGGTCCATGCGCTCCAGCTTGGGGCAGTTCTGCAATGCAAGATGGGGTTCGTCGCAAATCAAAAAATGATTGCACTCGTCAAACGCTCCATGCATTCAAGACCTTTCGGCAATCGACTCTTACTGAGTTGCTTTCGAACTCTTTTTAAACGCAAAGTCTACCAGGNGGGACTTAAGCCGGCAGAGGTGAAAGAAACGAACTGAAAACGAGTAAAAAAATTANNAAAAAACATAGTTTNGTACAAGTCGTTCCTCCGCGGATATGNTTACACACAGACACAAGTCAAATGAGTTGTAAGAAAAAAGATTCAGGAAAAGTAATTCCAGGTCACAGGCCCACCAATGCGAGAAGGCATTGATTGTTTTGATCCGAAGCAAAACGAACTCGTTTTTTTGGATCAAGCGTATTTGAAAATAAACAACCAAAAGTGTTGCTGTTATTACTTATTGTTCTAATCCGCAATTCAATCGTATAAAGCAGGGGTTCCCAAACTTTCTCCGGCCATGCACCCTTTCAGCATTTCGATAGTTGAGCATGTACCCCTAAAATTTCATATGACGAAAACGCTGAAGAAAATAAAAGAAATATATTTACCAATAAACATAATGATTTATGAAAAGAGTATTCACTGATATATGTATAAATAATTCGAAATAAATAACATGTAAACATATTTTTCCCTTCTATTGCTAACCTTAAATGTACCCCTAGGGGTACAGGAACCCCTGGTATAAGGCAAGGAAGAGGAACCTGCGGCCCATGTGAACATCGAAAATGACCCGCATCCGAATTTTCGTTCCCCAAAGTTCGAACACAACATCGCTTCAAAACGAAACTCCATGACAAGCAAGACATGTAGACAGCAAAGTGAAGAGAAGTATCTCTCACTCGTTGACATAGAAATGGAAGGAAAAGGCAGAATTTTAAAGTTGATTACTCTCTGCGGCATGCCAGAGATACTCCACGATTCCCATAATATGGACTGTATGGGCCCCATAAGATAGGGGCCGTATGGGCCCCATAAGATAGTAAATAGGTTCCCCACCCCTGGCATAAAGCGTCGGTTGGACAGATACAATCACCGCGACAACGTTTCATTTTCAGTTCCTTACCTTGGCAAGAGGAATGAAGCCGGAATCGGACAAATGAACACACGAGGCGACTTCAAGGGTTTTCAAGTCTGGACAGTTCTGGGAGAGCTCCTTCAACGTGATGTCTCGAATGGACGAGCAGCCTGACAATGCAAGCCTCTCCAGGTTGTGGCAATTTTGGGTGATGTGTTTCATACCCTCGTCCGTTATGTTCTGCGCAACATAACCCCCTTGGAAGTTAGAACTGAGACCCTCTTTTCCCGGAAAACGTGGCACAGACCAATTACTACGAATCAATCTCGTCAATTTTTGGCACTGAAGTACCCAACGCCTTGAAAATATTGCCAAGTTTCAAAACTATTTCACAGCTTTTTTTGTAATTTTCACGAACTTTCAACAATTTTAACGGCATCCTTCTGGGACGTGGGGCCAGGGTTCGGAAATTTCGGGGAAAAAACTGGTCGGTCAGGCAATGTTAACCTGCTGAATTGTGTTAACGAAAGGATTTGTTCATAAAAATAAATTAAAACCGCATCTGGCTTTGAAACATGAAGCTTTGGTCGTTTATGAGAGTTCGCTCGGCCATTACGCTGATGAAGCATCTACCAACTAACACTCTCACATGTACGCTTCCCTTCCTGACAGTTTATTATCCAGGTCAAGATTCCAAACCCAGAGAAAGGATATAGTTATTGACGCATAATGATCATTGTTGTGTAATCAATCACAATCGATCGAACTTCTAATCTTCAGTGTATTTCTTGAAAACCACGTTTGGCCTTAACGCACAAGGCTTTGGCTGTTTACGAGAGTTCGCCTAGCCATTGCGCTGATGAAGTATCTACCAACCTGACGCCGTTTTCTTCGCTTAAACATTTCGGTCATTTTTGCTGAGACATTTCAGTCACTGAAACATTTCGGTCATTTTTGCTGAGACATTTCAGTCACTGAAACATTTCGGTCATTTGTCTCACAGTTGAATTAAAACTCGCCAAAAGTGCTTTCTAGCTTATATTCTCAGACATTCTGACCGAAATGACTTAATTTTTTTGGGTCATTTCAAAAACGATTCGGTCTGTGGCCGAAAAAAACAGCCTGACGCAATCCTGTCTGGCGGTCCGAGGCACGGTTTGCCCCTGGCGTGGTCCCAGGATCGAACACCTCAGCAAAGCCCTGTCGCCACCGCAAGAGTCAAGTGCTTGTCGATAGGACGGCAGTACCAAGTGCATACGTCACGCTTTGTGACGTCGACGACGCGGCCAGGTCGTAATGCGTTGAGATCGGTGCGCGACGACCCGGCCGACGTTAACTGTCCCGTCACAATGCCGATTACGCCGTCACAATGCTGATTACACCTCGATAACAATGCCAGCTGTCACGCTTGTTCGGGTAAACATGAGCGGTGGCTGAGAGGTCCGGACAGCCACTCGCTGTTGGTGGCGAGTGAAGCTGAAGCTCGCAAAAGCGAAAGGCAGGGTTCCTTCGCAGTTTTGAATATAAATTTCCAGACCTTTTTCCGGCCTTTCTCCAGACTTTGACTTTTCCGAATGACATACCCAGGTCAAATACGGGCACTACGACAGTCAACACGATGAAAGTGAAATTATCAATCTTGAATAAAATGTTATGAAAATGCATGAGAAAAGATCTGGTTTGGAAAAAAAGTTTTTTTCCAAACTGACATTTCAAAAGAATTTTTCCATTCTTTTCCAGACTCCGTAGGAACCCTGGAAAATCCTTGGAATGTTCTGTCGCTGTGCAGATTACATTCATCTGAGTGTTCGTTTGTTAAGCTAATACATACTATTGCTCTGTTTCTTCTTCGATCTGAACCTATAGTTTGTGATGAAGATTATCCACCAGTCAAGGGCAACGACTCGACAACCTTCCGTTTTTTTTCAGTGCCCTGGCGTTTTTGCAGTTGCAACAATTTCTTTTTCGTGTTGTAAAGTCCCAATCAGCGCCAAATAAACTCAACTAACTCTTCTTGTACTTTGTACAAGAACAACCAGGGCAATATCACTTATCACAGTATGTATCTTCCTGTACTTTGTACCTGTTAAACAATTTGGCGGTGGAGCTAAAACGATGCAGGCTTTTGCTGATTACTGATGACGGTGCATAACAACAGGTCGATAACTCCATGTCGGACTGCATCAACCTTAAGCCGCTAACTCCATAACAGTGGATTCCGGGCCTTCTGTCAACCGCGAACGACACAGAAAAGGATTTTACGCCAATCCACCTCACAGCGGGCGTGCGCCGACATCGCATTAACTGAAAATACATTCAAACGCTACGTCTCTGATACAAAACCGTTTGAGATTTCGTCACTGCCAGCCGGATGCGGCCAGCGGCCCTGAAGGGCGGCCTTGCCTCGCGGTCAACATTCAGCGCACACATAATGACTTACACACAAGCAGTGGCTGTATAACAACGCAGAGGAGGAAATTCCTGACACGATTTTCTCGTTACCGCTCAGCGAACCGCATAAGTGTCTGTATAAAGAAAGCGACGCATTCATTTTAACGTGACGCAAAAATCCACAACACACAGAAGCGGCCACTGCTGGTTCGTGAAAATGGTTGAACACTAACTCACCGCACAATGCTGTATTTTTAACGAGACAAGGTTTCTGCAGTTGCTGCCCAAGAGCTCGAGAGAGTGGTTGGTAATCTGAAGTAAAAAAAGGTTGGTTCTTTGAGAGATTGGCTGACAGAAATAAAAAANCACATAGCAAGGACAAGGCTGACCAATAACAATTAAAAGTGAGGATAAATATTCAGATGACAATCTAACTTTAGCTGTGCAGGCACTTTAAACACGAAACAGTGTTTTCTGCTGCGAAGAACAGTTCGTGCAACCAAAAATTATAACAGTTTTCTGATCAGTTTCCCTCCCAACAGAAGGACTAGGGGTGGGGAACCTGCGGGCCAAATGCGGCCCGCGTGAACATTTGATATGGCCCGCATTATAATTTTCGTTACCCAGGTTAGAGTACAACATCGCGTCAAAACGAAGCTCCCTGATAAGCAGGTACGTAGGTAGTAAGTCACGAGGAGTCACTCTTCTTCATAGTTAGATAAAGGTAGAGCTTTAGGATAAAATCAATTGCTTTTGCGGCCTGCCAGCGATAATGCACAATTAATGCGGCCCCTAATGGTAGATAGGTTCCTCACCACTGCTTTAGATGATACATCTGCTCTGACACCTTCAGGTGCATTGTACGACTTACGTTACGATTTGGTAGCATGATTCTGCTGGTTAGTGTTGATATTGTTGCGTGACTGTGTATGCTTTGTTCACCATTTGCTTTTAAGAGATAAGCAGGTGGAAATGAACCACAGCATTCAAGGTAGTTCAAGATCTACGCTAGCGTATCAACGGGAACAAGAAATTTATAGAAACAAGTTGCGTTGTTTTCAAGTAGAACATCTCACAGAAAGCCACTGACTTAACCGCGCTTGATTTGAGTGCAACAGAAACATCAATAATTTATGAGGTGCTACAGGCGTGCTTAATAAGGTAAGGAAGGTATTTCGGTATATCAGGCAAATCTAAAGCTTCAGGTACACAAAGGCGGCGGCACCAATCGGCGTTTAGGTCAGCAATCGAAACCAACGGTCTTTTCAGTTCAAGTGCACGCAGGTTATTTTTTGTCTGGCGGTCAACTGAGGATTTTACAAACGCTGTGTGCAGGACAATAACGCTCTCTAAACGCACGAAAGTCTGAACCTGTAAATCGATTTTTCGTAACTTTTCTTGATTCTGGTCCACAATACATTTCTTTCTGCAAATCTTACTGATTAGCAGTTCGTAAAAAATTGCGAAAAACTCGGGCCAATGGACGCGGTACTTGCCGCACCAAAAACAATACACTTGAATATAACATACACGAGCAAACGCATGCCAGTGAAACGGTTTGCGATTGCATAAAGCTGGCGTGAGAAATACGATAATCAGGCCGAAGCATATCAGCAATGAGTTCCTCGCATGAAGTAGCGCTTGTTTAAAAGATCAATATTCTTAAGCCAGGCTGAGTCTGTAACAGGCGCATGGCCGGGAATTACCGATCGTTTGATATTGACGCGTTTTGCCAGAATCTAGTGAACGAGCAGAAAGGGTGGGGCGCCCGGAGTCGTCATTCGAGGCGTGACATCGAGCGGGGGACAGCGAACAATCCACAGGAGTGTTTTCCAACCACTGTTCTGAGAGCTGCATGCGACTCCCCAGCAGGTCCGTAGCCAGGTTTTTGGGTTTGGCGGGGCAAAATAGATATTTAGCGGGGCACGATTTTTGTTTTTATTGTTTATTTGAAACAAATTTTTCTGGGCAGAACAAGATTTGAGGGAGGCACAAAAAGAATTTGGGGGACATTGCCCCGAATCTCCCCCGTGGCTACGGGCCTGCTCCCAAGCACCCTTCATGCGGCCCTCGGCAGTCTTCTAATGAAATCTCTAATATTTTGTGTAACATACTTCGTTCTGCAATATAACAAAACGTGTCGATTGACTTGTGGTAAAATTTCCAAGCGGCCCTGTAACAAAGCTGTTAGTCTGGATTTGGTTCCGTTCACCGAAAACGTTGAGAACCACTGATCTACAGCACTTTGCGTGGCTTCATACGTGGCAGGCAGCAGGCCGAAGAAAAAGGAAATGGAGCGCGGTAGTGCAGGGCATACAACCATGCATTAGATGAGCAACCATCTTTTACGTTAACACTTTTTGGCAAGCGTGTTTGCCCGGAGGTTAATTTGCCTGATTCCCCATTAACTCATTTAAAGTAAACGGACACCGCCTGTTATTAAGTGAGGCGGTGACCGGGTGGAGTAGGAGTCCCAAACACGCCGCCCGCGAGGGCATTTTTGTGCAACCCGCGATACTTCTAGCCGGGTTTTTTAGAATTGAAAATCGGGTCCCTAGAATCAGAGAAAATTATCGTCGGATCCCTACAATTAGAGACAATCGGGTCCCTAGAATCATAGAAATCAGGTCCCTGCAAGTCCATACCGGGTACCTAACATTTTCCTCAAAAAAACCTGCTCTTAGGGATTTTCCAAATATTATTAACGTTCATGTTATTTAGTTTATTCACCTGTGTTTTACAGATGCTCGGCTAGCGAGTGAACAAGTTCATTTTAAACGAACGTAGACGCGG
>JGI24159J19872_10005968_pt1 | contig 15788 bp, 11 predicted proteins | sample Ectturendosymbi4_FD_19872 | JGI IMG/M metagenome (IMG submission 19872) | reverse complement strand
GCATTCTCTTTGTGCGCCTGGAGGCGCTGAGAGGCAGTGAGCGGCGCGTGGTGAGAATAGTAGGAATGGTCGGACTTACACTTGACGAGACCCCCGATTTGTACCAGGCATGCTAAGATTATACATTTCAAAATCTTGTTAGACTTTGAAAATTGAATCTTATGAAACTCTAACTGTAAAACATAGCTTTTTGGAAAAACTTTTTAAATTTAATCAAACTTCAACAAAAGTGTTTTTCTGATGGCTTTTACAAAACTCAGTGCGGAATTGTCAATTCATTGCAACAAGTAGAATTCTGTCTAGTTAGTCTGGCTCTATCAGCTTACTTAAAAACGTTTACATAGAAATATGGCTTTCTGATTGAAAAAATGTATGGAGCGTGACGGTTTCTGAAGAAGCGTGACAAGTAAATTGAATTATTTCTTGCCGCGTGACACTAAAGGTCAAGAAACAAAATCGTGCGTGCGCTTGACACGGATTCCAGACTGGGTTTATATTAAATGATGTCCAACCAACTAGCCTACGTTTGTGTACCTGCTGGACGACATGCAGTGCCAATAGCTATTTGTATCTGAGTTTAACAGTGACAAAGCAAGCACCATAATTTCATGTCCAATGAAACCATGTTCACCTAAATCTTTGTTTTGAAACTCCTTTCAAACTGAAATTCCAGCACTACTAGGCTCAACACAAACAACCTTGCTACGTTTTATTCAACACTTGGCATGTTTTCCTACACTTCACAAGTTGTCATTCTCAGTTTAGGTGTACTTGAACCTACAACAACATGGTCAAGATGTCCAAACGTTTTCACAATGCTTATTTCTATTAGATAGTGTTTAGGTAATGCCACTTTGAGTTAGACTTAGCTTACAGCAGTGAGCTACGCTGTTGAGACAGAACCTGGTCCTGGTGCACTTCTTTCAACGCTGAAAAAAAAGTTTTGGTAATTCCTCAATAAACAGTACACCAACAGTTTGCTATGATCTACTAATGAATATATTTCAAAAATGGAGCATGTTTCATCAGAAAAACCACAGGCTTCGAGATAATAGAATAATAGAATCATGCTCATCTTCACACAATTCCAAATTACATATTGTTTGAGATTTGCTCAGTCTCAAAGTTATCTTTTAATAATTTAAAAAAAAATAATTTTTGTTATATTTTTTTTATAATTTTTTATTATATATTTTATGAATGTATATAAAATACATTTAAGGCCACTTATAAAGATAGATTTTCAATAAAGTGTTTGATACCGTTTCACATTTTTCGACATTGGATTGCTGATGTGAAGAAAAAAAACATCAGTCCCACTAGACCAGGTTATTAAAAAAGTTGTGACCACTGTTCAAGAGAAGTGGAAGCAAGCGGGCTGAGTCCCCCAAATTCACAATCAATACCTCCAAAGTCAAGCTCTGATCTCCCCATGAAGCCATTTTTCAATTCATTGTATACCACTACGAAGCACCCCCAACTGAGCTCAAAGCCACCCCCAACGCTGTTGATCTGGCGATGAATCTGCTTCTATTTAGCCAGGCCAGAAACACAGAGGAGAATCAGCCTATCACCAATTCAAAACCACGAACCTTCGCCAACACCACGGTCACCAGTAAAAAAGTTGAAGATTTCACCGGAAGATTGCTTTTCTGGTCAAAGTCATGTGTTGTAAGCGGAATGATGTAACAACCAATAAGCTAAACATTTTTCTGTCGGTTGCAGATTTCGCTAACCATGCCAAATTTGTCTTTTCGTGGTCAGCATGAGTTGTCTACGGGTTTGCAATTGCAGCAAGGATCAAAACCACATAGCTATCAGTCACTGCCGCCATGTATATATCCTCGTCTTCTTTCATGTATTTGTATATTTCTCTTTACTACTATGCATGTTCAAAGTCTGGTGCCTTGAGTGTGGGAGTGAAGACGTTACACAATACAATGCACTGTTGCCAGACGCGTAGAAAATGGCACCGTCATTCCCACAATTTTGTACTGCAAATATTTAAATGTTGAGCAAAACTTGTTGTGACCACGTAAAACCAATTATTCATTCAACCAAGCTGTAGATAGCTAGTCTTTCGCCAAAGTGTCTGCGTTAGAGCTATATAGGCGTAGGAGGTTGGGGAAAATTCGGCCAAGATTAAAAAAGTTTCAGGCAAAACTTCCCGATATGTTTCGGCAAGTTGCTTAAGCAGAATCATTCCTCTGCAAAACTTTCCTATTCGTTTTCCTCTTCCCCCCCAAAGCCAAAGGTTCCCGTATGCCTCTGGTTAGAGCTGAGTGCCATGGTTTGTTGAGGCGCGTCGCTGCGCGCAGTAACCAGGGGCGCAAAGAAGGGGGGCAAGGGCCACAATTCCCCAGGCGCTGAACCACGATGAGGAATGACTGCGGGGGCGCGAAAAGTCCTGACAATGTCACAAGTACTTTCTTCTGTACAGTACATTTGCTTCCGAAAGAGCTCAGGTTCGAACATGGGCTACGTCAAATTTGCCTTTACCCCGGGTGCCATCTAACCTCGTTATGCCCCTAGCAGTAATTCAATACTCCTCAGCGTTGTCCATGTATATGGAATGAGGAGTTGCACAATTGCATAATTAGGTCATAATTCTTTGAGCTAATCGAGCATGTTCAATGCCTTTTTGTCGCATAGCGGCAAGTTGTTTGCTAACGTATACATCTATAGCCTTTTTACACGCTGCATTATGGTTCAATCAGGAGCTTAGTTCCGTCAAAAAACTCATCCACTCACCGTTGTGTTGCAAACCTACGATGCAGCGGACTCACGGACTGCACTGGCAACAGCCCTGAAACTGGTTTTCCGTTTTCACTTCGGAGGCTTGTAAAATATTGAGTCAGTTATAAGTTTTCCGTATTGCATTCCTATTTTCACTGCTGACTTTCCTTTCGAGGCTGTCATCAGGCATTAAAAAAATAAACTGCAAAAAAACAGACCAATTGCTTACAGCCCAGCGGCATGTCGAGAACTATCAGTTTGTGATTACATAACGTAAGGCAGGGTGGTTCTCACGCGGCAAAGGCATAACGAAACAGTGGTACTGTTTGACATCTCTGATTTTGCGGTAGCCTATGTGAATTGTGCAATAATGTTGGGCACCTTTTCATCAGAAATTGGATCAACAGGTGCCAATAGACGATAAATGCTTATGTATTTTTCGAAAATTCTAATTCCAGTCTGTTTAGCATACTGAACGTCAAGGTTTTCCGTGGATTCACCATCCTTTATGCTATACCCTGAAATTCAAGGCAATCTCCATGGTTGTCCATGGGACATATTTATTTGTCCCATTCCCATCACATAGCGATTTATGCCTGTCCCATCCCATGGGATTCCCATTACATTATTATGATATTAATATGGAATAAAATTCAATTAAAATTATTAAATTTATGAAAGTTTAGGTTTAGTATCTACTAAATAGGACTACATGTACAAAGAGACAGGCAAAACGACAAAATTTAGTTACTTTAAAATTCAGAAGTATAGTCTAAGTATGACAATTCAGTAACATTCAGACACTCTCATTCTATCTCTGAGTCTCATGGGAAATACAAATGTGTGATGTCCCTTCCCATCCCATGGGAAACGTCCCATGGATAAGCCTGAAAATCTCTGCGGCTGTATTGCTCCAACAAGTTAATTTGATGAGTTAGTTGATCAGTTTGATGCTGAAGCTGCTGAACCTGCTCTGATAGATTTGCATTATATGTTTGAAGCTCAACAACTTGTCCTTCAGATTCCTGCAACCTCTTTCTCATGTCTTCATATTGATCGGACAAAAATTGCTGAAATGTTTTTATCTCTTGTATTTCTTTAGAAATTCTTTTGTTTTATCACCATTTGACTTTACCTCTGATAGCAGCTCTTCAAAGTGCATATTTTCTTGTTTTGATTTACCAGAAGACATGTCGCAAGCGTTGCTTATTAAATTTGTAAATATGCTTTGGTGAATTGTGCCACTTTATTACGTCTCTTGACCGAGCTTTGTTGAGTTCTTACACTTCACAGTATTTTCTGGTTTGCTTTATTTTTCTTTTGTACCTCATCAATTACTGTTTTGTTTTTTTCACTTTTTTATTTTTGTACTTGGTTTAAACATATTTTTAACCACATCAAATTTCCACAATTAAATTTGATCCACTCATCTGTGTACACAGGCATGCTCTTTCATCTGTGCATTTTCTTCGCCATGTTCTGTGATTGTTTGTTTTCCTAATTGTGCTTAGGCTATTTGATTTTCAAGTGTTGTTTTTCAACACTTTTCAAAAAGTGATCAACGGGGTCGATTGGCTGGTTGACCACCATGCTCTTGTAGGTCCATGTTGTAGTTTATCAGTATTAGAACCCCTTAGGTCAGCGTGGTCCAATTACTTTTGACCTACGGGCCATTTTACAAAAACGTAACAATTCGCGGGCCACTTCCAATGAAATGAGGTGTAAACCAACAGATGCACAACATTTAAAACTGACAGAGGGAAGATAAGTGAGTGCGTCATTGAAATTACTACACAATACCAAATAGTAACAAATCTGTATCAGTGGGAAACTTGTGGTGGAGGCTTCGCTGACACTATCCTTCCTTTATCAATACCAGTGTTAGTCGTGGCAGGTCGGAGACTATGGTCCAGTGTTTCGTCTGCGATTCGATTTCTGTTTTTAGATTTGACTTGCTTCATCGCAGAAGATGTGCTTTCACACACGTATGTATTTTCAAACATCGAGTGCATTTTTAGTGCGGAATCTTTCAGTTTGGGAAATCTATCTTTGCTGAGTTCATTGCGCCAGATGTACTCTTCAAGACAACGAATGCCGGGGCACCGAAAAAACAGAGGTTATCCGGACATGTGCATCAGCAGCGGGGGGTGAGCAGCAGCGGGGGGTGAGCAGCAGGCCGTACCTTCTAATTTGATGGTAAAATAAATAAATACACATAAAAAGTATTATTCATTATTCTTGCACAAATGCACTTTATCCAGTGCAAGCAATTCAGTGTGACAAATGTAACCTCGAACACTTTTCAACAAATTTCAGATTTGAACATTTTTCCTGGATGCTGCCGCGGGCCACTGAAAACGCTGTGGCGGGCCACATGCGGCCCGCGGGCCTGCAATTGGACCACACTGCCTTAGGTAAACGTCACTACGTAGTCAAATTGCGCAGCCATGCGTAGCTCATATCGATGTGGATGATATTCCGTCTGGGTCTACCTGAAAATTCGAAGCTAAGTTGAATGGGGTTGAATGTAACTTTTAAGATTTGTTACATTTATTTCACTTTTCAAAATTGTTCTCAGGCTTCACGTCACATCCCTTTTTATCACAAACGGTTCCTTACATTAAACCTTTATTTTTTGTATAACCTTTATCAGTTCCAAGCATGATTACGTCATGGAGCAGTTGTGACCTCTGAGTCGTCGTCGTATGCCCGAGGCTATGAATGTGATGTTTGGTTTGCTAAGGTTTAATGCTCCGCTTGGTTTCTGACGCACAGAGACTGAGCAGGGCGAGAATAGATTTTCGACGCCCTTGTTACTGTTTTAGTCGAGGAACCGGCAAACTGAGAACCATGATCAGTTTAAGAACTCGGACTCTAAAGATTTTGGTGTTTATATTCAACTTTTTGATATTCGTAAGTAACTGCTATGGAAGTTTTATTTTTCTTCAAGTTCAACGTTTTCAGTGCAAATGTCAAATGCCAAATTTTTTCGCATCAGAGAACGTAAAAATGACATGCTATGATATTGGATGGGTCTTCAATGTATGGTGCAAAAATTGCTCTTAGTAAGACACCGAATGAAACTTTAAAAAGTTTTTTTTATAAATAAAACAAGAAAAAAACAATGAAAGTTTGATTAAAAAAACTTTAATGAAAAAACAAGAGAAAGTTGACAAAAAATGAAGAATGGAAAATGTTACTTGTTGGCACTCAACCACGCACAAGCTGGATATTTCTTTGTAGTTCTTCGGCCATGTGCGAGCAGCCTATATACCTTATGTTGCGTATTACTTGGAATTTCTTCAATGCAGTGAACGTAATTCTTCACAAACTTCACGTGATTACAAGTAGATATAAAACTTTTTAAATTTCTGAATGGTTATGCATGACCGATGATAACAACATTTGTTACTATGTTGATATTTAACCGAATCTTACAATGTGCTTAACAATGGTGGCTCGTTGGCATTGCGACTGAAAAATCAAAACAAATGATTATTCAAGTCATTAATATTAACACTGCCGAAAAAAACAAAGCATTGGAACATTTTTTTGATCAAAATGTACAATTTTACGGAAAATATGAGCACCTTTTTAAGAAATAAATAATTTTGCACATTGTGTTTTGAAAGAATGACGCTACTTCAAAATATTGCAACAACATGTGTTGAGTTGCCGCTCGCCAACAATTGCCGGTGATTGTATTTACAATTTGTATGACCTAGTGTGTTGTTTACTGTTGTAATGATAATTAACATAATTTAATAATATAACATAGTTTTAACATATTTGTAACGTTTACCGTAACCAACCGGAGTTAAAACAACAAAAATCTAAACTGGCCCAAGGAGGGGCCTTTCTTGACTAGAAAGTTGTGCCCGAAAGCGTTTCAGCGGAGAATATGAAAGAGTATGTGGTTTGTCAGTGGTATTTGACTGTAACCTCATAAAATGCCACGGTTGAGAAGATAGATTTTGATCGTAACAAACTGCTCATCATTTTGCTGCAGCTCTGCGGGGCGGTTGTCTTGGGCCTTGGGATATGGGCCGTGGTTGAAAAAAGCGGCGTTGAATCCTCGATCAACCAGTACATGAAGGTGGCGATCATCATTCTGATCGTGTGCGGGGCTCTTGTGATGTTGACCGCCTTCCTCGGATGTTACGCTGGTCAAGCGGAAAGCAAACCTGGTGTTGTCTCAGTAAGTTTACAGGGAAACTCAGAAAATTCTTTGTTGTGGTGCTAGTCATGATCTTCAGGACAAATAGGCGGATACAAATGTCACTAAAATTGAAATTCAGTTTCCATTCTTTCGCACAGAGATTCTCGCTTTAAGTTGCTGTGGTTTTCTTGACTGATGCAAAAAAAAATTACCAGCAGCATCGTGTGTTTCACAAAAACACTTACTGCTGTTTTGTTTGCACAATTGGAAGAGTTTTGTGTGGAGAATTTGAGAGTGTTGAAAATACTGTTGATTAGCTCTGAGAAGTTGTCGTGCGTCGATACACGGACCAAAAACGCACGCGGGGGCAATTTTGTTTACTCCTCACTTAAGACAGGATGAGGTTGAACAATGGCATGCAATATGCATAAAGGCGATCCACGTGATTGTTTGCGGTCAGGGTCGTTTCATAGTTCCCACACCCTCTCGATTTCAAGAGCGAAATAAACATATCAAAATCAGTTTAACCCTTTCAAAAAAAAATTCGAGCAAATTTATAGTTTCTCTTTGACTGAACGAAACATAGTTATACCAATGATTTAATGCACATTTGTGGTAAATAATTTAGAGTGCTACTATTACAGATTCCTTGTTATGAAATGCGATGCAGTATGCCTCTTCACGAAACGATTCTTTGATCCGTGTCGCTCCAAATTAACTCCAGGCAATGCAGCCTAAGTATTGTTTTCTATAATGACACTTTGTCTTGCCACTACCGCTGGAAACGTGCGCTATTGTTGAAGAGCCTGCTTTTTTGTGGCTCGTTTCACTGTTGTTGTATAAATCGTGTAGAAATATAACGCATCTGTAGGACTGCGTCTCGACAAACCACGCATCTCTATGCTGCGACGGTAAGGGATTCTGACAAAGAAATAATAAGTATTTAATTTTGATTTAACTAAATTTTTGTAGTTAGCTTTTGGAACGTGATCCAAAAAATTCCGCATTCTCTGTAGCAATTCATTGTTTTCTCAAATGCAATGCACTTTAAGTTTGTTTTGTGGGGATGCAAGTAAAAGATGATTGTATGAATAGTGATTTCAAATGTAAAATGGGTTTATGCGATTCCAGTTGTTTCTGTTGGAAACAGTTACAAGTGACTCTTGGAGTATTTAAGGTTGTTGACCTTCGGTCAGTTCAGAGTCGTCTTATCTATTGTTGTTCTACTTGTTATCAGATTTATTACCCCATATAAGGTTTTTCTTGTGGTTGCTTTATACGCCTTGATTGTTTATTGCTGTAGAATATAGTTTACAAAACACTGGTATTTGTTTTCCACTCTTGACATTGTCAGAGCCCAAAACAAAAGCAATCACAACAACGCTATCGTTCACAGCTGCCGGTTAATTTTACTTGTTATTTTTTTAAATATTGAAAAAAACTAATTGCGTCCACAAAATATAATCCAAAGAAAATGATCCCACCTCTGGCTTCGACTCCAGCATCTAAAATGTTTTGACTCAGTCTACGGACAGGCCCGTAGACAGGTTTTAAGGTTTGGGGTCAAGATACATTTTTAGAGGGGCACTGCGCCCGAATGCCCTCACGCGGCTACGGCTTGTCTCTGGCTCCAGCATTTAAGGGTCATTTCTCCGGTTCCGCTCCAATTATCCGGTTCCGCTCCAATTATCCGGTTCCGCTCCAATTATCCGGTTCCGCTCCAATTATCCGGTTCCGCTCCAATTATCCGGTTCCGCTCCAATTATGCAAAAGGGAATTCGCTGAAGTCCTTGTAATTTTTTCGCCATTGGAAAACGTCTTGGAAAATAATATAATCGCGTTGCTATCGAATAAATATGAAAAAATAGCCTACAGTCTGCGTATTCCTTGTGAGATTAGGGCTTACTCTCCATCCACATGTTTAATCCTAAAGTTTATAAATGAATTTCAAAAGATTTTACGAAACAGTCTGTGCAAGCATTGCGAGCGAATACCAGTAGATTAAAGCTTGTAGCGTTTTTCAAAAAAATCTTTTTCTTAAATTAAGACAAACACCAAAGAATACTCAAAATTTATTTGAACTTTGTATTTCTGTGAACATGGTCGAATTGTTTGAACAAAACGACGACAATTTGAAAACTGTTCAAGTTTAAAAGTTANTTCCACGTTCTTTAGTTTTGGACCAAACCGGTTGTTTTGAATACTGTTGCAACTTCTCCGGTGGTGTTNCGTAAAATGTATGATTCACCGCGAACGGGATGTGCGCGAAGAACAACACTCCTCTTCGTCTGGAACCTTGCGGTCCATGACAGTTAAACGTCATGGCCATTTGTGTCCGACAAGAGTAACCTCTTCGCAATTGGCCATTAATCCCGCAACCTATACATCGGACTGCGACAGTACGTCTAGCGGTGGTCTCAACCTTCACCATGGAAACATCAATCTCACGTAATTTATGGGGCGCCTGACTAGATAACCTCTGTGTTTTTTCGGTGCCCTGGCGTTTTTTTACTGTTTTAGCGAGTATATCTAGCGCAATTAATTCAGTACCGCCAAATCTATCTATCTATCTATCTATCTATCTATCTCGTTCAGGTGATAACATTTCTTTCGTATTTTTTCTCCTGCCATTAGAGCTAAACATATCGAAGGACTTTGGACAACATATGGCATATCTTGCAAATATCGTTTGAAGCGGTTAGTTCTGTAGCATTTGTGTAGCAGCAGAAAATCGCATACTACGTATATCTCGTAGTTTTTGTGTTTTGTTTAATTAAATGGAACGAAAGCTTAAAACGTTGTGCCATTTGTGACAACGCGAGTTGGTTTCTTTCAAATTTGAACAAAGTAATTTCAACCGAAAAATGTGCTGTAATGTGTAATTTCTTAAAGTTACTATAAATAACCATAGCATTTTCCCCAAAGATAACCTGAGATACCTAAGTGTTCTTCTTGACAATAAACTCAGTTGGAAACCGCACGAACAAAAGGTGAAAACCCAACTATCAAGAGCTTGTGGAAGTCTATCCACACTTAAACATTGCACAACACAATCTGTATTGAAAGTTGTCTATAACTCATTAATCCACCCCTACCGTATTTATTCAATTCTCAATTGGGGTCGTTCTTCAACCGCAAACATTCAGCCTCTCATTAAACTCCAAAATAAAGGTATAAAACTGATACGACCGACCAACCAACACGGCATCTCTAGAAGAATCTTTCCAGCGCTTAAACATCTTATGCCTCCTCAAACATTATACTGTACTTTATCAGTAGGCAAATTCATACACTCTTATTACACGAAACTGCTTCCAAACCATTTTGATGACTTTTTTATTCCAATCTTTTCAATTACCTCTCACTCCACAAGCCTATGAACCTCTAACAACCTGTTTTTACCTAGAGTTAACGCTTCCTCAGCGAAAATGTTCCCTTACATTTGTTGCCCCAAAAGTGTGGTCTTCAATATCAGACTGCATAAAGTCTTCTACCACTTTTACCTTAAAATAGAAACTTAAGCAACACTTTCTACATGTAAAAGATACATGATTATGCACTTAGCAACATTTCACCTATCCAGAACAAAATATTGTGATTTACAGTAATTTACAATTTTGTTTGTTTTTCATGTATATTTTCTTTTTTGTCTCTTGTTCTTTCCTGTGCTCATCCCATTTTTTTCGGCATGAAGATACACTCCATAGCTTATTCTGTTTTGATTTGTTTATCTTTTGCATCTGATCAATTGTTTTGTTATGCTTTTTATTTTTTTATTGTTGTGTTTCGTTTCAACATATTTTTAACCACACCAAGATTCCTCAATTAAATTTGATGCACTAATTTGTGTGCAGAGGCATGTGCTTTCAACTGTAAATTTACTTCACCATGTTCTGTGTTTGTTTGTTTTTCTCCCTGTGCTTCTTTGATCTCACACTGTTGTTTTTCAACTCTTTTCAGAAAATGATAAACGGGATGGTTGACTATATGACCGCCATGGTTGTCCTTTACCGATTCTATGTGACGCAGTGCCACTCTTTGTTTACATTGACAAGCTACTTTACCATTGTATTTTCATTTACTCTGATGTTCACTAACAATTGGTTTCCTTAATGCGCAATGGATATGTGTATTGCTTCTGTTAATTAGCTGATTCATATGAAATAATAAGCAAATAAATAAATTAAAAGTGTTGTTTCCAGAATTATTAATATAAGTTTCCTTCTTCGTTTCAATCAAAGCGAAAGCCTATCCCATGATTAAATTGCACTTCAGTTATCAATTGTTTTCACACTGCGTTCACACACTCTGGTGGGATAGTATTTTTCTGTAGAAGTTTCTGTAGTCTCATATACGCAGATAATACCGAGACAGAGTTCCATATCTTGTAATGGTGCCTGATANCTTGNCGCGTGCCCTCCTGTTTTCATGCTCGCCGATGTGGCGTTCAGTCAGATAATTTAAGTCCGAATTTGTTTAATGTTCTGTGAGCGGCGACTGATTTTGGCGTCATTAGCTTTCTAGACAAGTTTCGCATGTCTTTTCAGTGGTTTGCAAACAATTACTTTTCTGAATTTCACTCGCTTTTTCTAGTTTCATTTCCTTAAACTATTGTCAGAACATGATGATGGTACAAACTCTATCTTTCCAAACTTGAGCGGTTTCAAAATTACTCTTTTCTGTGATTTTTGGATATATTACACCAAGAGGTGGTGAATAAGAGCTTGAAATCATTTCCAAATGATTTCTGATTAAAAGTCTAAGGTGATAAATGAATTTTATACTTCCTTCATAAACGTCTCACCTATCAATACATATCAACTAAAAAATAAACAATCTATTGAGGTGTCATCCATGGAGTGGGGGCGCTTTTTAGCAACGAATCAGGCACTCGTTCAGACAGGAAGGTTTATTTAAAGATATTTACATTAAGGAATGGCAATCAAAAATGTACTTTCATGCTAACAGGAAAGCAAAGATGTTTGCATATATACATAAGAAGTGATTTTAATGACGTACTTCGAAATGTTTTCATGGCCGTATTGATCCACTTGGATAAAAATGGTAAAAAATGCGTGTTTGTGCCAAAAGCAAATGTTTATTACAAAAAGTTACTTCTTAGTTTTGTGGATTTTGCAAAAGTAGGAAGCAAAAAAATGTTGATATTTAATTTTCGGATGTAAGCTTACTAAACACAATCTGCAAAGTTAGTGATCCTACGTGGTACAGAGTAATGGTTGACACATGGAAGCAATCACTGTTGCTCTGCTTGCTGCATGTCGCGAAAGAAACTTTCAGTTGGATTTATATAATAAAAATTTGTTCGATTGCTTCCATTATTTAAACATTGCTTGAATTTCTTGCACGTTTTTTCCTTTTGGATCAGGAAGAAAAATAATTTGATAGATCAAGAAGATAAAAGAGCATCCGAGCCAAATTGTGAGAGAATAATGTCCCAGATGGTTCTGCAAGAAAATTTACAGAATTAAAAATACATTACGGTAAATTTTAAAATAATAATTGAGTCCATGACACAGCACGAAAAGATTGAAATCCGTCAACAATAATGATTTGTGTATGAGAAACGCAATGCCAGTTTTTTGACAGCTTCAACTTCCAGACACAAGAAATAATGTTACTGACATTTCTGTAGGGTTTGTTCCGTTTCGTCTTAGAAAGCTTAATTATTATGAAATGGATTTTTTTTCTACTTAAATTCGCATTCAACCGTTTGTCTGCATATCTGATAGATCTTAGTCCATTTCACGAAAATCTTTAAATCCATCTTAATGAACACTAGGTTTACCAACATTTCTCTACCCCGCCGTTTACCGAAGTGAGGTAAACGACACCAAAGCATTTACCGCCGCGTAAAAGGCAAAATACGCCAAATTTACTAAATTTTACAAATATTATATCTACACTAGCAATGTTTTTATGTTATTGTAGTTCACATAAAATGCATTGCATTGCATTGCAATACTTCAAATGATCGAACGTATATGACTATCTCTGACAGCTGATCAACGAGTTGAATATAACTAACGAGATGCTGTGGGACAGAAGCTGATCTTTGGATAATTGTAATGTAAATAGTCGTTGATAATGAAAATAGTCTTGGCACAATAATGCAAATTACATTGATACCATCAACATGAGGTACATTTACTGAATTTTGGAAACAAAACTGCAGATTTTTTCCTCTTTTCCAAACCTTAGTGCTTCAATCATGGGGGATTAAGCACCTTTTGAATTTTAGGCAAGTTATTTTTGAAATACCAGCAGAACATGTGCCACAAGTTGGTTTCTTGCAAATGCTGCACATACAGACTGTTGCATCTAGTTCCATGACATTTTCTACAATTTCGAGGTAGATCTAAGTTGACGGAAGAGGGATTGGCCCCGATATTTTCAAGTGAAATTTTCTTCATGCGCACGTTTTGTATCAGCTGAAGAATGAATTTCCGTCTACTCCATATTTTGCCAATCGACTTTTGAAACAACTCTTAGTTAATGTCGTAGTTATCGGGTATGTAATGAAAGGTCAACGTGATCTTAGAAGCATCAACTGCTCGTGCAGTGTCAACGAAATATTTAACCTATATTTTCACCGAGACATGGATGCTAATGTTTGAAAAGAAACACGTATTGCTGTGAATCGGCCTGCTCCTGGCCCAGTGCATCTTCGGTTCGGTTTATCATCAAAACTCAAATATTTCAGGATAGCAGTAAATCAAACATGTGACAATGACATGTTTTTTGAAAATATTAAAATACCGTAAGTTTCCTTGTAAAGAAAATAAAGCAGGTGAACTTTGCCATACAGTTCTCTGGCATACTGTAGAGGAATAAACGGCTCTAGCTCACACATGCTCAAGTCGACTCTAGCTAAACGACTCTAGCTCACACATGCTCGAGTATTCTCGCCTTCTCTGTAAACGTCTTCGTTGGTGTACTGTATTTGACAACTGAATGAAGAATTGCTTCTGAAGTGAAGTGCTTCCATTCATCGTAAGTACTGCAGTAGGCTACCTATATTTTTAGAGATTCGTGTAGGTACAGCGGTGGTAGCAGCAAAACTCTTGTGTCCCAAGGTTCTTCCTACCCATGATGATAAAGAATATTTTCATGTTGTTCTGTTTCTGTCATAAACAATACGAGCTTGCAGCCAAGACACCATGACATATTCTCGTACATGCATCAACTTCTTCATACTGATGTCCTCTTCGTCTGAACTGCTGCACAGCTGGAGTGGTCTGACGATAGCAGGTACAGCTACATTGTCACCTGATTGATGTTTCTGTTCCCCTTCATGTGATATGTCATCATCCGTACACCAGTGAAGGGCCACATCAGCAACATCCTCCGTTGCCATGCGCATGTGCGACATGATGGAAAAACAACCACACAAGTTAAGCAGTTTTAAAGAACTTCACTAAATGCACTGTGTAGATGACCACTACCTGAATCACTGCACAACGGCATCTTCAATGTATGCAGTAAAACCTGACAAATAACATTGACGTCCAAACAAAACAGCGTGTTTTTACACTAGATTGCAAACATGAGTCGGCACATATGAAACAATCAACTTACTTAGGTGTGAAGAAAAGCACCACAAGAAACATATAATTAGTTCTGGCTATCTCCAGGCATTGGGTGTCGAAAACGACACCTTGGTAAACAGCGGTTGTAAAAATTAAAGAGATCAAATAACTGTCACAAAAATGAAATAGAATCGCACCAACCACATTTTTGAAAAGCATTAGGTTTTTTAGGAAATTTCAAGAAATGTTAAGCTTGCAGGGTGTGCATATTTTGCAAAAATTGAATTTAAAAATCATTTGGAGTCGAAAACGAAACCTTGGTAAATCTAGTTGTAAAACTACCAAAGAAAGAACAATGCAATTCGTTTAACTGGTATTATAAATTAGAGTCATGAGAAGGTGGATCAATTCAAACGAGTTGCTGTTGTTTCAATCAAAGCTACCAGTCAGGGAAGGGGCTCCACATTCAGTACGTGCAGCGGACACAGGTTGATATTAAAGAGGTTGACGTAACTTGAATACTTGTCAGAGCTTGTGTTTTGGAAAGCAAGTACAGTTGATTGATGAATGTAAATTCAATTTTACTGCACAGTTGACTGGAAAACGCAAATGTGAACAAATATACTTTATTTGATCGCACTATGAACTTTGTGATACACTGGGACAGCTGTTATCTACTGGAGTAATCGCCCCACCGGACAGCACCGGATGGGATTCTGTGGGTGCCACATTTCTGTCGTTTGCAAATCAACCTTTTTTGGTCTTCAATCAAACTTATTTTTTATCAGAACTTCATTCTTTATTTAAAAAAGATTCATCTCTGCCTGGTATGTAAATGATATGTTTGTTAATTGCTTGTCTCATTGTCAAATACATAAGTATTTTAGCAACATCGATGGGATATTGCTGTGTTCAATGTTTCGTTTCGACTTCTACAAAATGTTTTCGCTTTCGACATAAATGGTCGAATGTTGTTTGGCCTGTATATTTGCATACGTTTATAGAGTAGAAGAGTTACTGCACCATGGGGTACAAAAGTGAATTTGTGTGGGGGGCAGGTAAGACAACTTGAGAACCTCTGCGCAAAGGAAATTTGTTTCACAACAATGAAGATGATAAAGATTTGCTCCTGTTGGCTTTGAAGTGAACCACTGACTAAGTTGCCGCTAGAGAAGAAACACAAAATTGCATGAGTTTTTAGACACAGAGTGGTAAGTGTGGGGCGAAAATTATGCGGGTGGGGCGGGCTCTGGTTAGGAAGGTGTTTGTGTGGATACTGGTTTAACAGGGTTGATGCATACTTCATCAGCCGAATGGCCAGGCGACTTTTCATAAACGGCCGAATC
>JGI24159J19872_10005967_pt1 | contig 15788 bp, 10 predicted proteins | sample Ectturendosymbi4_FD_19872 | JGI IMG/M metagenome (IMG submission 19872) | reverse complement strand
TCCACGAGCGGTTGGAATGGTCACTGGTCGATCAGTCTCCAGAACAATCAGAGACTGAGTGGTTGTGCGTAGACATCGCAGGATACAAGATCATCAACGTCTACAAACCTCCACGCTCGCAACTCACTCCAACGACCATCCCGACGTTCCCACACCCCAACCAGTACGTTGGCGACTCAATTGCCAGCACGTCAACTGCAGAGTACTGCGCACCTGTCTGGTGCCGCAGTGTTCATGCCCGCCTCATTGGCCCCACCATCAACGACGCCTTGCGAATTGTGACAGGATGCCTGCATCCTACACCAGCGGACAACCTTCCAATCCTCGCAGGCATCCAACCTGCTGAGCTTAGTCGCAGAGGAGCCACACTATCTCTAGGACGCTGTGCCATGGAGCCTGGGACACCTGCTCCACTCAGCGCTCACCCGACCATGGGGTGCAGCTGCACGGCGCCTCAAAACGAGACACCCATTTGTACCCGCCGCACAACAACTCATCAGTTTTTCTGACAACAACAAACGTGCGGTGCAGTGAGGATCATCAATGGAACGCGGAGTGGGCGGACAACCCCACAAGACTCCGCACTTTAATTCCAAACACCGGTACACACACACCCGGAATGACCCTCCCAAGAAGAGCATGGGTCCGGCTTAACCGCCTCCGCACCGGTGTCGGGTGTTTCCGCTCCTGCTTGTGCAAATGGGGTATGGCCTTCTCTGCGGTCTGTGAGTGTGGCGCAGAACAAACCGTGTCGACCATGTTGTCCTCCAATGTCCAATCCATCAAAACCCCACGGACTACACGGCCTGACGGTTCTGGACGATGAGACGACCGAATGGCTGCTCAAAACCTGCCCCGAAGATCGAGCCTCGAGTAATTGCCGGGCCGCGTTTTTGCTTCGTTCCGCATTCCTTGGCCACCGAGTTGCGTTGTTCTTTTAGTAGTGGACCGAGGCAGCCTCTTCTGAGCTTTACTAGGACCGTGAAGGTTGGTCCGTTATAGAAAGACATAAGGTCCTTGATTCTTGCAGCACAAGGCTGCCATAGCGTAAGGCTATTTCTGATAAAGGACGCAAGGTCATCGCAGTATAAGGCTGGTCCTCATAATTTTAGTTTATCACGTTTTGTTGATACGTTTGATGGCCACGTTTTGTGGGCTCGTCACATTAAAGTAACCTGCATTAACGAATTTCGTGGTTGTCTGTTTTCTTGATGTGGACCTGATTGTCAGTCAGGAAGGTACAAAAAGTGAACTGCGCAGTTTTTAACGCCCTCAATCATAATAGTTGATCCTTAACCATAACAATGGTCCGTGGTCATTGTTTTTCGGCAGTGTGTAGCCTAGTATTCTTCAATAGGAGCTAGTTAGGCAGAGAAGGCAAAGTTTTGAAGCTGATTTCTGTGTCAGTTAAAACGTTTCGTATTTTTCAGGTCACGTTTCAATAGTTGCTGCAAGATACGGTTAAATGATTATTGCTGTTTCATCAGCAGTTACTGTTATACTTGTTTCAAAGTTAATTTTAGTTCGTATTTGCAAATGTGTGTTGCTTAGTCCGTCTTATTCAATTTCACTCTTGTGGAGATCTACTGAGGCAACCTCGGGTCGGCGAAAAAGTTTGAAATAAACAGAGTTTTAATTACCCCAACTGAAGACTACCATATGTGTGCAAAAATAACGGTTCCTTTAAAATAGCAGAAAATATCTTTAACGAATATTAACAGTGAAGCCATCTGCAAAGTAACAGAAATGTTGGGACCGTCTCCTTAGTCGAAACAGAAGTGGCGGTCAGGTTTAAGCCTCATGATGTTCTTATAGTGAGAGTTACAACAAGAAATACTGCCGAAACAAGGGTGATGGCATCATCATTCTCACATAGATTGGCGACGCAGTTTTTGAGATATTGCCTAACAAATTGAAAGTTGCAAAAAGTATGAAAAAGTGCGTAGGTAGGATAACTTGTGCGGAATTTTTGGAGGCTACTGCAACACTTGTCTGTTTTGAAAAATTCATGAAAGCTAAGTTTATAGTTATGAGGAAATCTGCAATTGCTTTATATACAGTATTTCATGTTAGGAGAAAAAATAATTTTTAAAACTTTACCTGGATATTCGCAGGCCCGTAGCCACGGGACAACATTTAGGGACACTAGTACTACCCCACAAAATTTTTTGTGCACCCCATGTGCTGATTTGTGCAGTCACAGTTTATTTTAAACACATAACAGAGACAAAAATGTTTCCCCATAAAATGTATTTTTCCTCACAAATCTTAAAATCTGACTACAGGCAGCCCCCCACCAGGGGGGGAAAAATGTTTCCCCCCCCCTGGAAAAATGTGTTGGACATAGGTTAAAACTGTTAGACATGGTTCAAAAAAATTTGTCCCCTCACAGAAAACTCTTCGCCTGACCTGGTGTCCCAAGCTGGTTACGGGCCTGGCTATAGGCCTGGATATTCAAAATATGCTGTGATAAGCGGATTGCGCTCTTAACCGGTGTTCTATTTAAACCCCCGGGTTTCGCTACAAACATTATCCAAGTATTTACTGATAGGCAGGTGTAGAAAGCTACTAGTGTTTTGTTTTTTGTTTTTCAAATTTGGGAGGTATATTTAAGAATATATTTTTTCTGTAACAAATAAATACCATGAGTCAAATACCAAGAGACACAGGCCGAACAGTTTTAGTTGCAGTCAAAAGAAGGCTAAAGCCTGGACAAAAAAGGCCAAATCAGAAAAAGAGAAAGATACATTGGACAAGTATTTTAACAAATCTCAGAAAATACGCAAAAACCTTAAGGGAATCACGCCGCAGTGAAGATGGCGACAACACAGGCAGCCAGACTGATGATATTATGCCGCATATTTAAAGTGGAATTGAAGTTAATGCACGGGAAATGAGATAAGTCATTTCAAAGTGTTGAGTCTGATAAAGAAGGAAGCTGGTGCATCAGATGAGGCTTGCGAGGACGAAACGAATTGAAGGTAATGCACGGGAAGTGAGATTAGTCATTTCGAAAGTGTTGAGTCTGATAAAGAAGGAAGCTAATGCATCTGATGAGGCTTGCGAGGACGAAAATTGAAAATTTGTCGGAACCATTGGATTAACAAATGATCCTGCTACATGCCCAGGTGTGATTGGTCGGAAGGTTAGGGACTATTTATCCCAAAGAGAACTACCTACAATCACAACAGAAGTTTTCCCCAGAAACGAGAGTGATGGAACACGGTTTTCTAAGTTCCAGTGTAAAAGAGTACTTCCAAATGATGAAGCGGCAGGTTGTCCACCACTATAATATACTCGGCACCGAAACAAAATCTGTTGCTACTATTGCAAACGTTTTAGCATCGGAGGTGCAGTCGCACTACATCACCTCTCTGGAGTTATTGAGTGTAGCAGCTCACGGGTTTACTGAGCGCTGCAGTATTGTTCGTTGAAGTCTCCGCTGGATAGGTGAAACTGGGGGTCATGCCCCCGACTTCTGGTCCTCGCTCTTCCGCATCAACGATTTCTATCATGACTTGATGGCTGATGTCCCCCTCTAAAATTTCTGCACACGCCACTGGAGTGGCGCCCTGCTAAAGTGTTTCCAAGCGGGCCCCGCACTTGCTAAGGCCAGCCTTGCAGTAACGTATCACGCGTGGAAAGGAAAATGAATAGCAACTGAAACTCTGCATCATGCATCAAATGGGTTATTTTTAGTCGGGGTGACATCATGGACGGGTATGGAACACCTTGCTGATCTTATGAAAATAGCAGTTAATACTGATTAGACAGTAAACCAATGGAAGAATTGCATCACTTGTACTTGTCTGATTAGTACTCGGTTCATCAACTTGTTGGCTGTATGTTGTAAATATTTGCAACTGCCATTCGTATTTAATACGGAGTTTGGTTTTTTGAATAACAAGATTCAAGATTAGCGCACTGCTTTACCATGCCTGGCAAATATTGCATCTCATTGCGAAACGTCTGAACTTGCCCGCGGCTGAGCAAGGACCAGCCAGGCTCAATTCCGCAACTATTATTTATTTGAGCTGTTCGTGCAGCAGCTACACTTTCAACGAAACCCACGAATTTGCTGGAGTGGATTAGTTTTCATGGTTTACATAAAGTTTTGATGTTTCCGCCAAAGCAAACATTTGCGCGCATTCACCTTTGAGCCTTTTTTCGATGTTTGCCAAAACGTGTTGGGCTGTGCGTACTGCAAAAATGCAATATTGACTCTACGTATATCTAATAGAGTGAAGTTGAATTTAAGCAAGACAGCACTTGCGAAAGTATTACAATCAATGCAAAGGGGTACAGTGCTTAACTGACTTAAATTTCGTCACCATCACCAAGTCTCAGCCCAGCTCCCATAGTTGGCGGGAGATGGTTCGAAACACGTTTGGAAAGTTCGGGACCCGAAAAGAAAGAGTTGAAGAACTTGCAAAAACAGGGTCGTAAACAGTGGCGGGATTCAAATTTTTTAAGAACAGGTTCTCTCACTCCAGGTCTCACTAAAAACAGGTTATCTCATTATCACAGTCTGCAGAGGCAAACCATGATGGCTGGCCCGATGCAAGTGCAAAGGTTGATCTTTGTGTTGCCAACTGGTACAGCCTAGCAAGGGAAATTATTGATCAGTTATTTTCCCAAATTTTAGTCTTGTTTTTCACTATTAATTCTTAGTAACAGGTCTGTGGGAGGTTTGCCAAAATAAGTTGTAAGTAAAAGGTGTTCATGGGGAAAAATTGAGAACCCCTGACTTAAGCCAACAACCGGTTCTCGGGATTTAAGAACTTCCAAGAACAGGTTCTTGACAATAGGTCGACTCCCATCACTGGTTCTAACGAGGGGGGCAAGGAGGGCACAATGTCCCGGTTGTCGAATCACCGGGGGCGCCGAAAAGTCCCATCAATATCGCAAGTAGGCTACTCTCTGCAGTACAGCACATTTGCTTCCGAAAACGTTAGGTTCGAACATGGGGCGTCTTGTTTCTTGCCCCGGGCGCCATCTAACCTCGTTACGCCCCTGTGTAAAGGTATTGATATTTGTAGTGATTAGTATTTCATGAAAAGTCGATGATAACGAACAACAACTGTTCAATACAACTATAGAAATAAGTCTAAAGAGAGGCCAGTTGGGTTGATTTTATTTGGCGATAATTTGCATTGAAACAAGAAACAACAAATTAGTGCAAAGACGCTGGGGCATCGAAGGAACCGGAATTTTATCAAGTTTGTGCCCCTGTACTACTAAATAGGCTGTGATACTGTCCAGTTTCAACTCGTGGTGTTTCATGTACGTGAGAAAGAGCTGCCGGTTGATCAACACAGTTGCGCAGGAAGTGCTGGGTCGCAACCAGTCTTTGTAGGTGGATCAGGTGCTCAGATCCACAAAGATCAGGGCGTGGCAGAGAAAGTATAAACCCAGCTGAAATGAGACTCTGCCCGGGTTGTCATAACCCTTTCTCAACTTGCGAACTTTGCACCTGTTTGCAGCGTTTTTTCAGCATGGGGATATTGGCTGAAACGTCCTGGGATCAGGTGTGCTGAGATGTAGCGTTCGAACCTCATCGTTCACCAGAAGTGATCCAGAAGGAATGTTCGTTAAAGTTTCTTAAGATACAAAATATAAGAAGTGCTGTATTAAGTTTTGGCAATAACTATGGTGAGCATGTAGTGATGGTAAAGATTCTTAGAGGCAAAAGCTCTGTGAACAGTCGCGATAGAAACTAAAACACCTAAAGTGTAGCGTTCCTTTACTTCCACTCTATGTAAGTTGGATTTTGTGTAAGTTGCTAACTGCCTCCTGTCACTCAACCCCGACCGCATGTGCGTCAGGTTCATTGGAGCTTACGTGGAAGGCTCATTCGCGTAGGTGCAGTTCTCCATTTAACAAAGACGGAATATGTCCTGGGGCGAAGCTAAACCTCACAACGCTGCTCTTATGTGTCAGTCATTGAGCGCAGACTGTGGCTAACGCGCAGTGAGGCTACGTTTCGTGTAGGTGAGCGGTAAAGCTTGTTAAGTGTTTTGTTTTATAAGGCAGTGAAAAGGACTTTGATTCTATCACAATAGATCTTCTTCACATCGCAGTATGCCGCTCGTTGCATGCAATTCTAATTACGTAAACAAAGAATTTCATTTCACATCGGCAGATATTGCCAATATTGCCGGTTACAATGAACTCAGCTCTGGGAAGCAGCATGAGGCCAGGATACGCACTCTTTTCCAGCAGTCCATTTTTCAGAAATCTTTGTTGTGATGCCGTGCAAAACCATGTCCATAGAAATTTCACCTTTTGGCTGCTTTTGGAAAAACAAAGAAGAAAATAGTTTTAGTTCTAGCTACTTCTAACAAAGCAAATTCAGAAAGAGCTGTTTTCAAATCTAAGTTAGTAATGTTTTGTTGTCTTTCAAGACATACATTTTTATGTAATCCGATTAATCGCATTTACTTTGATAGAGAAACCTCCGATCAGTGTGTGAATGAAACAAAACATCTTTCATGAAGAGTTGCGCGGTTTAAACACGAAAAGGTCCAGTGCTTTTAGCTTCGAAATCATACAAAGAAACGAAACACTCGTTATTTATCTAGGTATGCATTTAAGCCAAAGCTGAATGATAAGTGGCAATGATGAGATTGACAAGTTGCTCACATGCAAAGTGTCAAACAACTTGCCAGTAGATCACTTCACCTTGTTAGTCACATGGAGGATTGCGTATGATATTGTGTTCTTGTTTGATTACATCCATATTCTATGACATTCACCGCAAAGTACGAAAACGATCTTTCCTTAACTACAACGCTATCGTTTGTTTAGGCTTTTTAACTAAGTTTAAGATAACCGTTCATCTTCACGCAGGCCCGTAACCAGGGGGGGAAGCCTCCTTAGAAAAGTTTTTGCCCCCTTTGGAAAAATGTGTTGAACATAATTTAAAAATATTGGACATAGTTCAAAAAATTTGGGCCCCTCTCGGAAAACTCTTCACCCCTTCTGGTGTTCCAAGCTGGTTACGGGCCTGTCTTCGCTTGCCCCTGCGTGACCACCACCAAAACAAGCTTCTCATTTGATCCTATTGCACAGAGCCAAACTTAGGTTTCCCTGAAAGTAATTGACAGCTGAAAAGTTCGGGGCTGTATCAGCTGCACGTCCCTGGATAACTTTCTACAAGTTCGAAAGCTAACCAACACAAAGCAGCTCAGTGTTCAGGGATTCAAAATCTGCGTGTATCACTAACGGGACAAAAGTTACCATTCAGCACAAATGAGAACCACTACATCAGTGAAGATGGAGGAAGACCCCTGAGATCCTGCCTTGATCCAATCAGCTCTCCACGCATTTGTTAACAGAGGAGTTAACATTTGATTGATAAGACGCACTGAAAGGATCAAGATCTGCCTGAGGACTTCACCAGGACTTGATTGACCAATGAGATGAATCGTAATATAAGTGAGTTAGTCAACGGTGTTGAGTGCATGACGAATTTATATCAATAATGAAGAAGGTTCAAGAGCATGTGTTCATTTGGTTGCTCAGACATTTTTTCAAGATCTTAAGGGACTTCTTTTTATTTTTTTATGTAGTCGCATTGACACACAGCAGCGCATATATAATAGGAAGTTCATTAGCTGAATAGCACGAAACATTTCACTCTGGCATGGACCTTCAAATCTTTGGATCAGTATTGTCATGACTTAAATGTCCTCTTGAGCACACTATTTTAATCTACCCCAAAATGCAGTTGAAAATTGAAAGATGATAAGGCTTGTTATTTAATTTTGTGTCTGTAGTCACAAAAGAGAGCTATATTTTATCAAAAACATAGTTACATTTGTAAAAATGATCTTGTAACGCTGAGGCCTATTGCAACTACTTTACCTTCTTAGATTTTTCATTCATTGCTTCAGGAAACGCAGCTTTGCTCGCTTTCCGTTCACAGAATTTGAGGAACCATTTCTTTCATTTCAAAAGCAAAATTTGAAGTTGTGTTTCTGGTCCGGGTATTTTTGCAATCTCACAACAGACGTTTTTGCCACGGTCGTAACGAAGTCATGTTTAAACTGCAATGTTCATTAGTAAATCTGGAGAGTCGGACAGGGAGATGCGACATTCAGCTGCTGACCAGTGGTGGGACTTAAAATTATATGCTCTTTTTACTGTAGTATATAAGATAATAGAAAATAAAAATTTCACGAAGTTTTTTCAAAATAAATTTTATTTATATGTTATAAATGCCTCACAGAAGGATGACAATGACATCCAGAGACAAGTGAAGTCACTGTACTGTGCAGCAAATAAACTCAGAGGCACCTTTTGCTCAGTGCTCAACTGCAGTGAAAACAGTCTATTTCGTGCCTATTTTATGCCAATGTATGCTTGCCGATTGTGGAGCAAACACACACAGACTAATATCAAGCGCTCACGAGTTGCACACAACAATGCTTACCGGATTATGCATTACATACCCAGAAATGCAAGTGTTCGCCCACACCAAGTTAATCATTATGCAGGGGTGAAACGAGGGGGGCAAGGGGGGCACAATTCCCCGGGCGCCAAATCACTATGGGGAGCCGGAAAGTCCCAACAATGTCGCAAGCAAGTACTTTCTTCAATACAGGACACTTGCTTCCGAAAGATCTCAGGTTCGAACATGGGGCGCCAAATTTGTTTCTCGCCCCGGGCGCCATCTAACCTCGGTGCGCCCCTGCCATTATGTGAGAACCTTTGATTCCTTGTTTTTAGAAACTATATGTATGACTTCATTCAGCGATGTGAACCTTCACCAAATTTTTATCCGATCACTTTCAAAGGTCTGATGCTTTCCACAAATCTTCATTTTTCCTCCTTATTTTTAACGCTCTTACATGACGGTGACCAAGTGCAGTAATTTCTGTTGCGCTGTCTTGATGCATGTTTTTCTTCAGTATTGCCTTTGCGTAGCAATCCAAACCTTCTGTGTTCTTTGTAGTGCCTCATGCATTTTGCATTTTCTTGTGATTCCTCTGTCAGCTACACCACGTCGAGGATGTGCGCAACCCAAATACGTAATTAAGTTGATTTTATAAAACTAGTGAAATACCAGCCGTCAAATCTTGTTTTGAATTTAGTGAAAACCGTCAAATCTTGCTTTAAATTTAATGAAAACAAGGGCCGCATAAGCTGCTACACAACAGCTGGAGGTGGAGAGCCGAACAGTCTGTGTTCAGCTCTCCACCTCCAGCTGTTGTGTAGCAGCTTATGCGGCCCTCCCACAAAAATGTTTGGAGACCCTTCTTCCAGACGATTTCACGACTGCGGTAACCGGTAGCAGTAACGAGGTGATACTTGGAGGCAATTTTTGTTTGTTAAGCTTCCTGATTAAACATCAAAAACACGTTTTTGAACTGAACGAATTTTTAGTATTACAAATATTTATAAAAATTACCTTTTCGAGTTTTTCCCCTAAAATTCATTTGAATTATTGACTTGGGGAAACAACTTTACATCAACCTCAATAGGCAGCTTTGTGCAGTTTCATGCTCCAGCTGCCCCAAGCCTGTTTAACGAACGTTAAACTCAAAATTGTTTTGAATATGTCAAGAAGACCTCTAAAATTTACTAAATTGTAGCTGAGGAAAATATTTCAGAGGTCCATTCTTTTATTCACTGTATTTGAGAAAAATTAAAATTTTCAGTTCTTGGAAAGGAGACTGATGATGGTCAATGTGTGATGTTCCTTTGATTTTTTTGAAATAAAAATAAATGAATGACATACCTCATATGAGTAATGATCAAGACCTTTGAAAATGCCGGCTCAATTTTGTGTCCGCTCTCGAACAGTGGCGTAACTGACTGGGAGCAAGGGGGCAAGCCGCCCACCCTGGCAAGCTAAATGTAAAAACTGGGCCCCTTTAGTTGACATTTTGATATTTAGTATTATTTAATGAGTTGTTGTTTGCCTTTTTCGGGGTGTTTCTTTTTTTATCTAGTATGGACATCCACGACATCCAGAGATTCACTATCATTTCTTAACCTTTTTTTGAGTTTTGTCTAGTGGCCCCCCTGCGGTGACCAGTGGCCGCCCTTCATCTAAGCTTTCCCCCCCCCTGGCTCAAACCTCTAGTTACACCACTGGGCTTAAACTGTGTTTTGAAAACAAGGATATGATGCAAAAATGTAATTTTCTGTTTTGTCTTAATACAGATTGTCCGACAAGCTACGAGAAACACCAGAACGCATGCTATCGTTTCGGTTCCCACTCAAGCTACAGTGCGGCGCAGGCCATCTGTGAAAGCGATGAGGCGCGGCTGGTCGACGTCAATCCAATCAACAACAATTACGTCAAGCGGCAAGTGAAATCATTCGGGGGAGGAAACGACTTCTGGATCGGATCTTACTTCGTGAGTATCTGCCAGTAATCATTCCAGCACATTACGTCTGCAGGTTGTGAAATCAAGTCCAAACGTGATCAGACCCGTAGCCAGGTTTTAAGATTTGGAGGGGCAAAATACATTTTAAGACGGGAAAGGTATTTGTTTTTATTATGTCTTTAAAACAGTGTTTTCTGGGCACAACAAAAGTTGGGGACCACACAAATTTGTGGGGTACTGCCCCCGAATTCCCCCCCCTGGCTATGGGCCTGGACGTGATGTTTTTTTTCGAGTCGATGCCTGCAGGTTAATTAGATGAAGGGTGAACTCGGCAGTAGCTAAGGAAACGCATGAATGCTGGGAACTTAGATGAGGCGTTGTAACTGTTTGAATCCACGAAGGAAAAGGCAAAGATTTTTGATAGTAGGGTTGGATTGAATCTCATCCTGTTGTATCTTTTAGCAGGTAGGCTCTGTCTAAAGAATGTTTGAGTTGACTTGAAAACAACGACGGATTAGACTTTGTGATTTACCAAAACTCTTTCAGGACTATCGCTATCGTTACAAATGTTTCTGTTGATAGGCTGGTGGACGACGAATTACAAGAAAGGGACCAACAGGATGTCCAATCATGAGGGGACAGAAAACCCCTGGAGGTTCCTTCGCCCGTGTTGACTGCAATCCTTCCTACAGATTTGTTTGTCAAAAATGTGAGAAACAATTTTTAATTCAGGTCCAGCACGTGACTAGAAGATATTTTAAGAATTAAAATTTTCATTTCCCAATTTTAAAAAATTAAATCACACATGTTTTTGTTCAGTGTTTAAAAATACTTGAAGTAAACAAATCAATCTAATAAACGTTTCTGAGCGTTACGCTAGCTTTTAAAATGATGTGGTTATAACACGCATATTTCAACCAAAAATCTAGCAGGTCTCTGCCAGTCTGGTAGTGGTGGATCATATACCATATCATATGTATAATAACTTGCTACAAGTCTGCAATTACGTTTATCGGCGCAAATGAGCGAGAAACCAAAGAATAGCAGTTTTCAACCTGCATACGCTTTCAGTTGATATCTCAATTAATATGAGGGTCCAACCAAATGCAAAATATTTGAAACTTGTGCACAAGATTTGATTGATTCATACATGGGTGTGCGTGTGGTGAACTATACTATTCAGTAAATACAGCATCACTGTAAAAGTTTATCAGACATTTAACACGCCGTAAAAATTCTCAACAGTACAAAATCAACATGTTACAAGGTATTTGAAGAAACTGTTGTCAACTACTACATTTCAGCAACACAAGTCTCCACAATGGCGACGCGGTCAAATCAAATCGCCAAGTGTTTTGCTGGAAATTGATTTCACGCCGCTCATTTTACTCATCTCCAGTCCTTATTCCAATAGAGTCTACTGCTACACCCATTTTTAATGATCAGCTTCGTTTCTCTTTTGAAAAAAATCTTTTTGTGCAGACGGCAGGACCCGGTACGGAAGCAATCGACCAACAGGAACAAATGGATTTAACTCCAACAACAATCTCGGTAAACCTTCGCCAGCTTTTATGACTATCTTCTTGCACTGAACTTCAGCTTAAGACTGCAAGTTTACTTTCAATCGACCGAAATACCCTGGCCTTTTCGCAGTTTACACATTGTGTATATAGTCTTCCATTTCACATTCCAAAGCAAAAAATTTATGCCATAGATTTCAGCGGGATTCCTGGCGAAGAAGAAGTCCCGGTGACCAGAGCATCCACCGCGCCACCAGCCAGCAGCACAGTGGCCCAGGCCGCTTCCCCTACATGGCCCGCCATAGTTCTGCCTCTCGTAGGAGTTCTCGTTTTGATCGTAGCTTTAAGGTTTTACTGTAAACGGCGCAGTAGGAAAAGATTGGAGAAACACAAAGAGATGTTGCGCAAGGAGCAGGAAAAGAAGAAAGCCCAGCAGTCGTCGCCTGGAGCCATCACGTGAGTGCCAGAAATTTGACAAGAATTAATGGATAGTTTCCCAATTTTCATCGCAAATTTTCGCTTGTAATTCGTGGTGTTTGATCGGTTTCCACCTTGCATCGCTTCTACAATATATTCGCCGACACGATTCAGATTGCACGTAGGTTGGCGTTTGAACAGGATGTATGCAAAACCTGTCACCAGAGGCTTACACGTACTTACTCCAAGTTTTCTAATTACAATATAATCTGATCTCAATAACTCATCAGCGAATGTTTTTTATTCTTTTAACAACTACTCCAACAACAAAAAGACAAAAAACTAAAGATGTGACAGAAATCATGTTGGACGTTTCCAAAACCACATTTTTATCGAGGCCTTGATCCAATGAATGGCGTACAAGAGTCGAATCACGAAACAAACTATTGTGGTGTGAAATGGAGGCGGATAGGAGAATTTAGTTCGACAAGATCGCAGGATTGTTGGATCTGTAAATACTGAGGTAGATCATTGCCTGACAATCGGTTAACACTGGCAATGCCGCTGGTGACACAGATAATGCCACTGGTGACACAGGCAATGATATTGGTGACACAGATTATGCCAATGGTGACACAGACCATGCCACTGGGGACGAAGGCAATGCCACTTGTGAAATAGGCCAGCGTGGTCCAACTGCTTTTGACCTGCGGGCCATTTTACAAAAACATGACTTGAGGGCCACTTTAAACAAAACTATGTAAGGATAGAAAAGTGAGCACGTCATTTGAATTATTACACAACCGCAAATACCAATTCATCACAAATCTCTATCAGTGTGATGGCTGTGGTCGAGGCTTCTCTGACACTATCTTTCCTTCCTTAATGCCAGTGTTAGTGGTAGCGAGTCGGAGACTATCATTCAGTGTTTCGTTTCGATTTCTGTTTTGGGATTTGACTTGCTTCGTCGTCGAAAATGTACTCTCACACCAGGCCCGTAACCAGCTTGGAACATTAGGATGGCAGAAGTGTTTTCTGAGAGGGGCCCAAGTTTTTAAATTATGTCCAATAGTTTTAAATTATGTCCAACAAATTTTTCCAGTGCGGGCGAAGCTCCCCTGCGCCCCGGCCCCCTATTTACGGGCCTGTCTCACACAGGTATGTATTTCCAAACATCGAGTGCATTTTTAGTGCAAAACCTTTCACTTTGGGAAATCCATCTTCCCGGACTAATTTTCAGAAGCTCTCTAAAGTCTAGTCTTACACTGTTAACATTGTGCAATTTCATTGACAGATGTTATGTTTGTTCTAAGCATGGGCGTCGGAAGGGGGGGGCGGGGGCGTCCTTGGCCCCCCCGGATTTTGAAATTATTAGCAAAAAAGGTTGTTTTTTCAATTTCGAGGGGTAAAAACCAAATTTCACCACTTTTGGCCCCCCCTGGAAAAAATTTTGGGAAAATCCCCTACTGGCCCCCCCTGGAAAAAATCTTTCCGACGCCCATGGTTCTAAGTATAATGACCGCATGGGCGCAGTTTTGTTGTAAAATGTGGGGGGGACAGCTTGGTGTGAAAGCAATACAGTCATCGGGTCGATGCAGAAGTGACGTTTTATATATACAGATTCCCACTCTTATTTCTAAAGGTATTTTGAGAGCAACATTAATCAAGCTTTGTTCTTGTAGATGAGTTACATACTGTATTATTATACTTAAATTTGTTGTTGGACACGGTACTGTAGTTCAGCCTGCTTCCATTAATATCGATTTGGATGCAAACAAGCACAGCAATATAATAGAACACATCGACTGGGCTTCATCAGAGCTGTAAGTTGGAGTGCACAAAATGCTGAATCGCATTGGTCGCACGTGTATATCATTCTTACAGTAGAACACTTCAGTTTTCATGCATTTTATAAGAAGTGTGGGTTGCAGCGCGATTTGATGTCTGGTTCAAGTCACTTAACGTTAAAAAGACCATAAACATTTTTCTTGCACGTTTCCAATTTTTGGAAAAGCTACAAGTGTTTCTAATGCTACCGGGCATCATACATGCAGCCCCACCCTTTCCAAAATCTCTATTGATATCCTCTTATCAGCAGCACAAACATTTGGCCTAAAATTAGCGCAGCCTACTTCACAAAATGATTTCAATCCATTTTTAGTGTTGGTGGGTGGAGGATGTATCCTTTCAATCTCTCCTTGTTGCTCTCTGCCTACATACCCACACAGAGTTGTAAAAGGGCCTCATTTTGAAGCCTGAACCCGGCCCGAGCTCGAAATCACAAACGCTAACCCGGCTCGAGTCCGACATTTATTTTTGAAGCCCAATTTAAGCTCGAAAGCCAAATTTACCGAGCGAGTTAAGATATGCGCAACTGCGGAGTAACAAAAAACGTTGTGTGCAGGTGTAGTAGTTGCAGGTACATGGTTTATCACACCGAAAATAACAACCACCTTGACCAAAACATTGGCATAATCTGACACAAACGCAGCATGTTAGTCAACGATAATACTGCGGAATGTAATGTTGCTCAAGAATAAAAGAAACTATTACGAAACTATCTACGATGGCCCTATTGGTAGGTATACCATATTTTTTGTGATTGAAAACCGGGACGTTTCAGAACAACGAGCCTTATCAAACAAATATGGTTCATAATTTTCTTGGAGTATATAGCTATTTTGGATTCCTATAGTTAAGACACCAATAAAAACTAAAATAATACTTATTACTAAAAAACAAAACAATTTTTCAAGCATTTGTAAATTTACACATTCGCCCAATCATACTTATCTGTAGACAATATTTTCTTCAAGAAGTCTTTATATTCAATTTTATTTTCTCGTAAAAATCACAGTAGGAAATGTCAGTATTAATTGACTTTTACAGATGGTAAGGGCTCTCGCATTCTGCTTCTATTATCAGACCACATGCTATTCACATTGGCTGACTGAATGCCAAACCGGGACTTTTTGGTTGACTGACCGGGACGCCGGGACAGAGCCTTTAAACCGGGACTGTCCCGGCTAAAACGGGACGTATGGTATGCCTAGCTATTGGCATAAAAGAGACTTTCTAGGATAGCGTTACAGACATGAAAAGCCGGTTTGTAGGCTAAGCGTCTTAAAACAAGCCAAGAATCGCGTGAGTGATTGATCTTTTCGACGCAACTCCATCGCATGCTAATTTTCTCACCGCTGTCACCTTCTAAAAAAGAGTGGGAGACTAATCCGAGCAGACAATAAAAGAACGCAGTTGTGTTTACAAATAGAAAAAGCTGAAAAAAATCAACAAATCTACGTCACGAAAGAAAAATATCATTACTATTAATGTTATAAATAAGTTTTGTATGCAGGCCCGAAATATTTTGACAAACTTAAGCCCGAGCCCGACCCGACCCGACCCGAAAAACTCGCCCAGACTTATAACTCTGCACCATGTCAAAAGTTTCATTCTAAGAGTTTTACTTGCATAACGACACAAATATATTTGAGATTAAATCAAAATGCACAAC
>JGI24159J19872_10005962_pt1 | contig 15793 bp, 6 predicted proteins | sample Ectturendosymbi4_FD_19872 | JGI IMG/M metagenome (IMG submission 19872) | reverse complement strand
CCGGCTCTGCATTGAGGGCAAAAACCATAAGAGTAAAAGTCAAGGGTAGAGAGACGGCTCTAACTTACTAATACAATATATATTGTGGGGCCCTACGAATGGTCGCTCCCCTGCCTATAGTGTAAAGGGAACAGTTAGTCAATGCAAACAAGTAAAAGTCTGTTGCTCTGAGTATAAGTTTTTATACGCGTAATTAAGTACAATGCGTTGCAGCCTAATTGAATCCGACAGAATAAAATGGTTGAAATTTACCACATTAAATGCCAGTAGTTTCCGCGTATGTTATGAATATACTGGGTAATAGATGGAAATGCGTCATGACAGCTGTGAACTATAGTGCAGCGCTGCAATGGGTTTCACAAAATCAAAACAAGCTGAGAGCGAGGCGTACAGCCGGTCGTTCGGGAAATGGATTTTCAGTCAATGTGAAGATTCACGTGCGGGAACGGAAATTCGTAAACGGCTCGGTAGATACACGATTTGTAATCTCTGCAATGTGAGTTGTTTGCAAGATAATTGTTTCTGTTTGGCATGACACAAACCTTGCAATAACTGGGCGTGAATTCTTGTTGTTCCTCATTGTTTTACCTAGCCAATAGCAAAAAAGTGGGGAGTTTGTCTACCAGCTGTTTGAAGAGTTACCAGAGTTAACTTACTTTATATTTGACGCGAAAATATCGCAGTGTACTTAGTATTTTTGTGAGATCCACAATTCATAAAACTACTTGATTATCGTGTCTATGTCTGTAGCAGGGCTGCCACTGTGCAAAGCGCTCGCACTTTTCGCAGCGCAACACCTTTAAAACGTCTTGTTTCAAAAGTGGGTTTTTGTGGACTAAAGAATTAACTGCGTCGATTTGTACCTTTCTTCAACGCACATTGTCTCTGGCACATATATCACAAAATATGTCTTTTCAGTAAAATCTTGTTGATGGCTTTGTGAGCAAATTAGGACTGTTTTTGTGAAAAAAGTTTTTTTTAAAAACGTCAAAAAAATCATAGCAATTTTCTGATGTCTTCCAATCCTTTGTATGTTTAGAGTGCGCAATGTACAGCAAAGTTTCGACCGTGGTTAAGTAGCTTGAATAACAGGCTCAAAACGATTTAAATTGAATGAACAAGTTCCTACCCAAGCAACAGTAGATTCTCTTGGTTGTGCGATGTAAACAAAAACTCTTCCCTCGTCGAACTTCTCTCCAATGTACAATGGTGCTCCAACCAACAAATCATCCTTGCTGTCACCGTTAAGATCAACCGACAGCAGAGCTGCTCCAAAGTAACTACCAAGCTGGCGATGATTCGGTTGACAGTTGGCCAAGCCACAAGAATATGCTCGGATTGTTTGAGAATCGGTGAATTTCTTGTTGTTTTGCAAGGGTCGGTAAACAACCACCTGCACAATTGGTAAAGTATCGAGCAAAGTTGCTATTAAAGAATGCCAGGGACAAGAGGTCTAGGAGATTTCAATATCTCAGCTTTTCATTTTCACGATTGACTTTAATTTCGAAGAGCATCTTCACATTGACATTATGTTGTCCAAGAGATTTCCCTCATTTGCGCTAAGTAAGAAAGGTGTGATTATGTCGACTGTACAGTAGGAAAACGGTGCATTTAAAGCAGACTTGCCGCGGCTATTTAAATATTTTTCAGCGCAACTTTTCTTAACAGAAAGACTATTTCAGAAAATATATGCATAAGACTTTTACCGGAGATTTACTTGTTTGTTCATGATTTCTTAATGAAAAGCACTTACCGCTCCTTCAAGCATATAGCGTGGTGCACCAGTTGCTGCGTATTCATTTGGTTTACCGTTGTAAAATCCAGTGGTAAGGCTGTAACCTTCAAAAAGAGTTAGACAACTTATTACCACATTGCTGTATTACATTTTTCTGATAACAATCACCCACTGATGAAAGAAAACTTTCAAAATGTTTACGATATTTCAAAACTTTCTCTAACTTTTGTATTCTTTTGGAGGGACTGCGCTCTCGACAAAAATAGAACAGAGTCTGAAAACCTTGCCCCATATCACTTTTTGCAAACAATATAGAGATTGTCTCTTCTCATATTAGGAATAGTTTGATTTTACTTAACCATATTTAGCTATGTGCCTTTTTGTGGTTGCATCAGTCTTCTCCGGGAGTGTAGCGCTTTCGTTTGCTTATTTTTGGTCAATTGTGTGCTTTTACATTGTATTTTTGCGTTGCAATGCTTATGATGTGTTTATGAATTGTGGCACTGTGTTTCATTAAACAATGTTTTGGGGCGCCTCGACTGGCAGCCTTAGGGTTCTTTTCGGCGTCCTGGTTGCGAGTGCATCCTTACAGTGTTTGCTTCCGCGTTACTATGCTTTATCCCGGAACAAACAAACGTTATTAAAACTGTGAGCCAAACCACCAGTCACACCGCTAACTAGTAATGGCCCCGTTTAGTTGCCGTTGCTTTATGTAGCACCTTAGAAGAGTGTCACTTCCAAAACAGTTTCATTTAAGCTCCGCAATCCATGATAAAATTGTACAATCAAGTCTATAATCGTAATCACCTCAAAAACATTGCCGATTTATACAATCAAAGGTTTATTTTGATTCCATGTGAAAGTTGCAGTGGAAACGCATGCATCTCCGTCAATTCCGTACAACATGATTTTTCTACAAATCTATGATTTTGGCATCGCTGTTTCCGCAATGGCGTAGATGTGGAGTTCTAACGTAAGTATTAGGAGGACAGTTTTGCCAGTTCAATATTTGCGATGCTCTTTTTTATATTAAACCACAACAAGCTTTGGATGAATCACGTGATGGACTCAATAACAGACGGACTCGCAATCAAGCAAGTGTGTCACAACAGCGTGACACTACACTGAGTCAAATCAGTCGCAAGACGGGAACGTGCTATTTTCAGTTTAGACAATGACTAAGTCTTCGAACGTATTGATCACTAGCATCTTATTAGCTTTGCATATGAATTACGTACCTAAATACGATTCCTTGGTCCTGTTCGGAAGAACCAACTTAACTTGGTCAAAGTCCTGAATATCAGCCGTCTGGTCTCTTGAATTGTCATACTTTGCCAAGGTTCCACTCCAATCGTATGCTCCAACCGCACCCAGAATCAGGGCACCTGACTGTTTACAAATAAGAAAAGAACACTCAGTTGAACAGCAGTAAGTTGAAACGAATTGACGACCGGTGTTATGCAACTTGAAAAAAAGAGTTATTGCACCATAAAATGCTACTTAGATTATAAACCAACAAATCTCAAAAAGTAGATTTTGCAAAAAGTCTCCAAATACCAAACAAAAGAAAAGGTAAAAGGCACAAAGAAATCAATTTCATACCCACACACAACTCAAAATGCGTACCCACAATTACAAAGCAATCGCCCAACACACAACACACCAGTAATTCTCATGCAAACGCCGTTCTGCCAAAATATTCGCAGCTGCGAGACGATGCCTAAATTAACGGACAACTCACGCAAGGACTGGTTTATTTTGCACCAATAAACGCAAAAATGACACACAGGTTAAAGAAAATGTAAAATAACAGAAGTTCAATGGTTGAAGACCACACGTCAGTTGATCTGTAAAACAATCAAGATGAATTTGATCTCTCACAAATTACATTACGGCTTAAAGACAAAGTTCCTCATCAGGTAACGACCTGAAAAACAAGAAAATATGTGTTATAAGATAGCTTGCATAAAACCAGATACGAACACTTTCAAGAAAGCCGGGCCAGCAAAGCCAACTACTGTAACTCGCAGTGAATACATTATCTCGGTTTATAGCGAAATTACATATATCTTTTTTCCTGGTTCAATCCATGAGAAACTGGCACCCCATCATATTTTTCAATCACTGGCGGACAGGGGTTGCTGAATGTTTATATACCTTGAATCCTGTTCTGGGGGCTTTTTAATTCGACAACCACATTGAATCGATGCTGCGTTTTAGTCGTTATGTCTGTATGCATTGAGGATGTACTAGACTTTTGCATTTAACTCACAAATTCATTCCAAGCCAATCCAAGTAAAATGCTAACTTCTGTCGTAACTGTTTAGATATCCTATTCAATGATGAAGTAGTCTGTCGTAATTGATCACCAAATCGATCAATGAAAACATTTAAAACTGCTGTTGTAGGATACTAGGACTGCTTGGGAACGTGCCGCGAGTACTGATCGATGCTGATTGGTAGTAACATACATGCAGGAAGGTAATTTTTGTTAAGCAAACATCCTAGCGAAGCGGGTGTTTAATTTACGCATAAAACTGAAAGGCAGATATCCGAAATAGTGCCTGAGCATGACAAGTTTGCCTGTGACAGATTCACATGCGTTTTGCAGGATTACAAACTTGAGTACGCATGTAAGCTATCAAGCTCACGTTAATGCTTGGGAATTCTCAAACATAGTATAATTTAGAGGTATCGGCTAGATAAGCTCAAGGTTTTATCGGTGTCCCAAAGGTAAGCTTTAGAAAACTTACATCTAGGTGTTAAGTCTAATTGGTTTTATTGTTTCAAACCCTGCTGCTTACTGTGTTATCACAAAACACTGTATAGAATTTTGCACAAATATTTTGCAAGATTTAACTATCCACAAAATATGAGGAAGTTTTGAAGAAGATTTTACTCAAAACACATTGTTTTGAAGACAGTATCTACCGAAAGGACTCCTTTCATAGCCAAGTATCGGACATTATGTAGTTTAAAGGAGCTTCAATTTTGAAGAAATTTTGTTTATTCTTGACCACAGGCATCCATGAAATGAGACATTTGTTACCATTCAAAACAATCACTTTTATTGCAGCTTGCCCGAGGTACCCGTAGAGCGGTTGCTTGGGATTATATTCCGGCTTCCAAATTATGAAAGGCTATTATTTGTTTTTGCCAATGAATGGACCGAAAAGTATCGAGGGTTCCACAGTGTGTCTTGAAAGAGGCCTCCTGGTCATTAGGCGTACATCCAGGGACGTAACGAGGTTACATGGCGCCCGGGACAAGAAGCAAGTTTGGAGCCCCCATGGTCGAAACTGAGGTCTTTCGGAAGCAAATGCACTGTATTGAAGAAAGTACTTGTGACACTGTTGGGACTTTTCGGCGCCTCGCGAAGTCATTCGGCGCCCCAATAGTGACTCGCCCGGGGAATTGCGCCCCCTTTCCCCCCTCGTTACGCCTCTGCCTACATCTTCGTCAACTGTTGGTAACAAGAGGGAATCTTCAGGTTGGATACTAGTCGACAAGTATAACATATCATCATGCTTTTTATCTTAGTAAAGCAGACCGGTTTTCATTTAGACAAGATAAGGTAATCGGTAAAAATTAGACAAGGTAAAACAAAGTAAAATTAGACAAGGCAAAGTAATCGGTAGTTACTCGTGCCTACGTGCAATGCTTTCACAGGAATGAAAGCGTGAGTTCCGCTATTGCTGTAAAACACAGGTGTGTAGTGACAATTTTATAGGTGCCGGAGCTCTGCGGGTTATTTTAGCTTATGTTTGTAGGCAACGACCAGCATTCACCGGTAAAGGTGGTGGAGCAGAGCTCTGGGAGCACTACGCCACTGGTAAGGCGTAAGATTGAAGATGCACTGTCATGGGCAGAATTACAATCACAACGTGTAACCCATTTTACCACTCAAGCAAATATATCTCTACGGTTTTCTATAGTAACAGTTATGCATGATGAACAGTGGCTGCTTTTATTGAAAAGCATGCGGTGAAAAACTGTTCTGACCACTTTGTTCTCGTTGACTTCGAATCGAAAACTCCCTCGGTACATATTTTCGCCCTCAAACCCAAGATTCCTGGATTCGTTTCTTAAAACGTATTTTGATAACTACGAGCATGGGCACATATGTATCGTTGGTTTGCTCAAAATTACATCACGAATACATAAACATACAGTACACTGTGCTATTATTTATGAAGATCGCGTTTGCACTGTACCACTGTGAGCGATTTTTGAACACATTCTGATATTATCAAATGGTTTCATGAGAGACATATTTCAGAGCACTGTTGCAGAAACAATCTGTTCAATGACATTACCAGTCAGCCAAATAACGGAAATCCTCAGCAACAACAGAGGGCAGCATAGCTGCTGGCAACTTTGTGCTGTCAGGCTATCCTGTTGTAACGAAGCCAACCCAAGTAACTGAGTTGTGTTTCACCTGCAGAAGCCTAAAACGCTCCACTTTTACCATTCTTTAAAATAATAAAACACCAACCTATATTATTTGCCTAGCGCCATGCGAAGAATCCCAATTTTTGCTTTTATAAATTTCTAGCTTTCAAAGGTGAAAAACAGGCTACAGCGTATCTACCAGAGTAACCATACAATGCTAGTATGCTACATGCATTGTGCAGACTACACGCAAATGAGTGCTGTTTACTTTTGAAGACATTTTTAGCGGAAACTAAGCCAAATTGCACAGGTATAAAACAGTTACAAATCGGTAAGTAACAATGTTAGCGCTTTATTTTCGCCGGAGCAGTTTTAGTGATTACAGGCGGAAACTGCCAGTTAGTAGCCTACCGCTTAGTTTTTTCCATAAAGCCCAGCTGCGACCACAGCACAATATTTCGTTGTACAAACAGATAGGCTAAGGTCGAAACCCCGAGCCTAGCCAGTTAACAATGAGCAACCGGCATTCGAAGGATTCATTCACGACGGGATTGCATAACAGAAGAAAGAACAGTGCCAAACGCCTGAAGTTTTTCACAGCGACAGAAACCTTGTTTTCAATGCGTTTTCATAAGCATGAGAAAAATTTATGAATTTCTATGAAAGCGGACGATACCCTACTCATCTTCAACTTTCTACAGTCCCTTCCAACAGCTTATTTATTTTGTGACGCATTCCTCTCCTTTCAGCTAATTTATTTTGTTTCATAATCCTGTCCTTTATTTTGTAAGGGTACGCACCTACATCATTTATTTTGTATAGTACACATCTAAATCACTTGTCACCTACGTCTCGACAAAAACTCGACGAAATGCTTTGGGATTGTAGGGTGCTCCTGTGGTCACAATAGCCATTCTGTTGCCACGTAGGCAAGCCATGATATCCGGAAGCAGCGTAGCCAATATTGACTCGGTTGAGCCACACATTGTGTCATGCTCATACGCGTCACTGACCTGCTTACGTAATTGGCCCTACATGCTGAATACCACAAACTGACAATAGCACCCTGGTGTGATGGTTGTGAGATGCAGTGTTTCCATGGAAGCTTAGGACAGCAGCGCAAGAAATTTGATGGCGGAGAAGTCTTTCACCACCACATCCTGCTATAAACATTAAATTAATCGGATGTCAACCCTAATTACTTTCCCAGTTTATATTGCACTCGCCAAAATATTGTTCGATTTTCTAGAATCCATAATTGTTTCAGGAAACTTTAGCCATGGCCATCGGAAAGATTTTTCCAGGGGATGGGGGCAATAATGGATTTTTCAGAGGTATCCAAAGATTTTACCATGAGAGGGTCAAAGGTGGTGAAATTTCATTTTTCCCCTTCGAAACTACGAAAACAACCTTTGGTGATAAAAATGTAACTGGAAACTGTCAAATTTCAAAATCCATGGGAGTCAATGCCCTCCCTGCCTCCCCTTCCCACGCCCATGACTTTAGTAGTAAAAATAAAACAAGCGTTTGGTGTAACGTAAATGTAAAAGCAGACGTAATGCTATTCTTTTATAACATCATTTTAACTTAATTCATGCTTTAACTCTTCTGTTTTGAGGCCGAGTCTGTTATAAGCTATCTAAAAAATCTTAAAAACGTACGTCTTGAAAAGTCTTTCATGTATTTCAAAATTTGCTGCTAACAAAGTGGTAAGCTAATTGTTGCGAACATGGTGATAAGTTGATAACATATGTGTGTGTACTTGCAAAAACGAATTTTTTTAAACCAACTTACCCATACACGTTTACTATGAAAGAAAACATTTGAATGTATACTGCAACTGAGTTGTTGAAAGGATATTTGCAACAGATTTAGTCGCAGGCAGTGCTCCTGACTATTGTAACACTTTCGTTCAGGGTTCTCACAAAAGCAACTCTAAAAGTCCCAAGAACAGTACCAAAAATCACTGTTTGTGGTAGTGAAGCATGATGTCGGAGCGCCATGGCAGTAAGTGTTCAAAATAAAACCAAACATGATATGCAAAATAAACTGAAACGATTAATTTAACACATTTTCAAACTTTTCCGAAAATCCCTAAAAGGGTCAAAAGTTCCAATCTAGGGACAAAATCCCTGAAAGTGACAGCACTGGTTTCGTTCAAAGTTGTTTTCGAAAGAACTTCTTTCATCATGTCAGTCAAGTGCAATTTCCTGTGGAGTGTATCCTCGCCCTTTGAGCGTGATGCGCGTTTGAAAAGTTTGTCTTCGTTAATTTTCTCACTACTTGGACGTGAGGGTGTACCAGATCGCGCATTTGTTTAAGGCATTGGCATCGCCACCACGGTCCGATGCGAACGTGTCAAAACTACTGCCTGCCTCGCTTCACACGATTTTCACAGCGGGAAGATGGACGTCATACAATTTTCGACACTTGTCGTAGAAACGAAATTGTTGTGTTCGTTGTAGTAGTTGTGTTGAATGTTTGTAATTTCCATACCATAAAAACAATCTCTGAATGATTTTATCCAAACACTGTGTTATCAAACAAGTAAATGTGTGGATAAACCTGACATTTACAAAACATGGTTGTCTGTTGCACCGCCATTTTAGTAAGGCTAAGCATCGACGTTTTAGTTCTCATTTTCACCAACCCATCGACTTCTAGCCAATATTTTTCCATAACCAGCGTTCAATCACAAAACTGAGCGGACAGAAAACTTCAAACATGTTGATAACTGCAAGCTGCGTATGTTGGTTAGCTTACTTTAGCATTTTGGAAGGAACACACCCTTTATGGCAAAAGCAATCCAGCTATCTAAACAAACCGCTGTTCATTGAAAAAATGTGATTTAACACACAGTTCTTCATAAGTTCCAACAAGCCCACACCTCAAACACTTATATCCTCTCAAGTTTGCCTGAATTTTGCAAATACTGCTTCGTCTATATTAGGCGCTTAGTGCTGTACGTGTGCACAAAGTAATCAATCCGGCGTTGTTACTAACTACATTTTCTGCGAAGATTAAAGAAAAGTAAGAAATGTTCAGGATGATTTCTACTCATCTGTTGCGCACGCAGTCCGAAGATGCAACAGCAGTTGGCCTGGTCAAAGTGTAAAATACAAACAAACAACAAAAATAGACGGTAAATCAATACAGTTCTATCATATTCCATCCACTTAATCACTTCAGTAATTTTCCTATTCGGAAATGAGCTTGTTGATATGTACGGTCGTATTAACTGAGTGATCTTTAGCTGAAGGCTCTATTTGCTCTCATCAAAAAATTTATGCTCTGCTGCTTGCTTAGTTACCACCACTCTTTTTCTCACGTTGTTAACTCAAGCTCATGTTGCTAAACCAATCTGAAATAACACATTTAGGAGAAAGATTCTCTAAACGATGTAATGTATGGGAAGCTTGCTGTGTAAGCCAAGTGTTCTCGAACGGCATATCAATGCTTCGTTTCTGAAACAGCTTAGCTTAGACTTTTCCTATGAACCAACAAGCTTTCACCTTCGTTAGGCCCATATGTTGAAGCCGCAAGTTTCCCTGAATATCAAATTTCAGAAGCAGTCTTCAGCTGTTCTAGCAAGAATCGGCACAATACAGGACATCTCAGCAAACCAAAAAAACAATGACGTTTTATAGTTTTTTCTAAAACATTTTAAATTTGAAATATTGTCTGTGCAGTCAAGTTGCAGTGTCAACAGCCATGCGCTATGCACGGTTGAAACTACAAGAAAACGCATCAGCGTGACAAAAGCAGCTAAACTTACAGCAACGTAACTGTTGCATTCGTGTCCACGTAAACCACAGTGCTTTGCGTGAAATAGAAAAAAATAACCAAATGCTATTGAACGGTGAACTTCTGAAAAGATTTCACATTACTTGAGCAGTGCCGCCTGTTTCGAGCTTTTCCAGACCGATATAAACTATATGCAAACGTTGGCATGTGATAAGTCAACCTACAACTTCGAATATCTGCTGCAATACGAGCTAACTATGAGTATGAACTGCAGTCATTCTCCACGCGTGTTTGCAATAGGGTTTTCGCCTTGTCTGATTTGACATTCTTGTTGCGGTTTTGCTCAGAACAAAACATGTAATGTAATTGTGTACCACTGATGCGACACGCAATACAGAGAATAGTCCACATAGAAAAATCAGGAAAACGTCGCCAACCTTTCTGGAATTATTGTTGCATTCGCAAAAGAATTACAACTAACAAATAAAAAAAACACGACATTTCAAACAAGTATCAGAAAAACAGGTGCTTCTTCCATTTTTTTGTCTTTATATTTTAATATCTGACATTGATTCTTTGAGACACTCGCTAAAGATTAATTTAAAATGTATGCTGATGCAATTATCCGTTTACTTCAAATATTTTTTACTGAGTGTTATCTCAGACTTACGACCAATATCACACGAGGTAGTAGTAGTAGTACTCAAGAAATACTGCAGGGTTAAAGGAGGCGTCACTAAGTACGTCTGGTAAATCAAAAAAGTCAAACATTGAAAAAAAGCATCAACATCAATCTGTTATTATCATATGGAAGTGTTACACAGGAGTTGAAAAACGAGGACCAGAGGAGAGCATTAGAAATATACTGTAAAGGCAAAAATATTTGATGAAGAGGCACACAGCTAAACAAGTGCATGCAAATACGGTTGAATCAAGGCATTCAAATGCATAAACGAACTGGGTAGCATGATAGACATTTTAAATTTTTGGATTGTCGTGCGAAATTCGGTAAGCCATGGTTCAGGATAACTGTAATCTAATACCAAACTATGCGTATTTGCTCTTAACTTGGCAAGCACGCAGGTCAGGATTCCATTCAATTTCTAGTAAGAGTACAATTTTTTCAGAGTGTTACACTTTTCATCGAATCTAGTTTGCTACAAGAAGGGTGGTGCCGTTTTTACGTGAACATTTTACCGCTGTTACTACAATTAAGTTTAAAAAAGTTTTCTTCACTATTAATTACGATATCAAAGCAACGCATAAAACCTGCTGTTACTGTTAGGCTATAATCGTAGGCCAAATCAGAGTTCATATTGCTTATAACTGTAAACTCAATTAATATTCGGCATCGTGATTGTACAAATAAAAACTGTGTTTCAATGAAAGTCAAACTGTATTGATATTATTACTTTAAAGAAAAAAAGACAGAAAATTCCACGCCGGTTTAGTGCTTACTGGACAGATGTAATAAAACAAACAGTATTCTAACCGCAGTATTTTCATTTTGCTGGTTGTTTTAATCTTTCTTATTATCATTTATTTGTGTGTTTATCTCATACTTATGGTCCACATAAAATGGTATAACATGGGTCAGTAACAAAAATAGAGATTAAAAAATTTTTGTTTGCTTCAAAACGATGAGATGACGGTTTAGGACTTCCAGCTTTCATGATTCATGGTATGTTCATCTATCTTGCAACAATCTTTAAAAACCATTATTATATTTGCTTCTACCTGTCTAGGTTTAAAATAATCAGGATTTTGTCCAATATTGAAATATTTTTTAATTTTTAGCCTGACGTTCGTGAAGGGCATTGTAAGCCTGTTTGCGATATCCCAATGAAAAAGCATGTTCCATAACATGAAACAAACTTATTTTAAGTTGTTTAAATGCTTTTTTTATTGGGCATCGCTATCAGTATACTGTGAAATGCACACGTTTCAGTAGGTTTAATAGCTTTTATGTTAAATTAAACTAAACTACGTGCATTTTAAATGCTTCCACACTGACGATTTAATACACAAGAAAAATCAAGGTATAGGTAGTTTCAAATAGAATGAACGACTAGTTGTAAGTAAAAATGAAACCGGTAAATCTCGATTTAGCTATGGGACAAAGTAGAAAATCATAGTTTTTGACACTGGATAATCGAAAACTTCTACGGAATTATATACAGATTGCAGCATTGGTGAGCAGGTTTAACTAAATAATGTCACAAAAAAGGTCTGTAATTCTTAAAACTTCAATCAAAAACCTGCTGTCTAAATTGAGCACTCGCCCATTGGTGTTACGCAACCACAAAGGTTTGAAATAAGCTGTGCAACGTACGTGCGATCTTTTCACTGTTGTATGATTTCATTACCTGTATTTCAGTGTACAGAGAGTAAAGACCAAAAAATAAAGGATTAGCCAGTGAAAAGAAAGCACACCGTGCACTCCGAATATACGCATGGGAAGATGTATAAGGAAACGACACGAGCGATAGCAATTGCCAGCCTACCTGTCAAAAAATACAATTTTCCATTTTTTCTTCAGCCCTATTTCCATTGCATCTTTACCTTGTTGAACAATTTAAGATAATTTGCACAGTAGGAAACAGCTTTTTATTAAAAGTTTGGAGGTTAAGAAAATTTGGTTGATTAAATCTAATTGACATCAACTGAAATTTCGAGCTGTTTTACCAATACTTTGGAGTTTTTACACAAACGTAGTACCACTGCCTTGCCAGCTCGCTGTGCCTAAGCAATCTGCAGATCGACATCAACAGTGTATCTAAAAGGCCACACCTGCCGCTGCCAGCCACAATAAAGCTGCCTATCGAAAATTTCCAAATCAATAAATGTAAACTAGGACTTCGTAAACCAGTGACTACAAATTTTATGATTCAAAAAAGCCCCTGGAAGGCAAAAATTAACAATTGCACCATCCCGGTTGCTTTAGAAATGGGTGTATTCCTGCGCACTTCCTTTTTATACCAAACATCAACGGTCAAGGCAATGTGCAATCCACTCACTGACCACGACAACCTTTTAGGCAATTGCTGTTTCTTAAGGGCTAAGTTTTCGTTTATGAAAGGCTTTTTACCAATGCAAGCTTTGCCATTTCCTAAACAAGCAAAGCAGTGCTGGCACGGTAACAACACTGAAACTGCAGGTGGTGTAGCATTACGAATGAACAACACAACAATCAACCGCAAGTGAATTATGTTACACTGTCTGCAACACATTCTTCAGTTTTTGTGGGCAGACTGTACAGTTAAGCAGGAGTCACGTTTCCCGAGTTTACGTCAGTTCAAGCGTATTTTTACGGGAGCGGATGCTCAAAGCAGGAGAGAAACAGGTTAGGCATAGGACAATAGTTCAAAGCTTCAATATTTTTATGTGGTCTGCTACATTCAGTGCTGTAATGGGTTCTTATAGCTAGTTACGTACACAACGCAGCTAGGGTGAAAAAAAACCACGCAGCTTTCGTTTAGGGCAGACTATAATGTGACAGAAAAGTACCTGTAAAGTATTCTTCCAATAAAGCAACGTTCTCAAGAAATTACATGTTTCATACAGTGGAGGGTCATTGTGAAGCCCACCATTGCCAATCCAGAAAATGTAATAGATATTTACGGCAACAACATCTTCATTCCCAGTCTCAGGGATTGATACGTGTTAGAGTTTACATTACGTCTTGATACTGTTTCTTGTTTTGACAAGCGGTCATAGAAACGTGTGCAAAGCTGCAAGGAAACTTGTAATTCAAACTTGTGTTTCTGAGAAAAGTAGTGCATGAATTAGACAATAACGTTAGGTACATTTTTCTTAATCTGGAATATCATTAATTTCCTGTATATCACTATAGATAAATGGGTACCTTTTGTATTGTCGATGATATTCCCGCTTCACACTGCATCAGCTCATTGGTTATTCCAGGTGCTGCAGCTCCTGAAACATAATGCAGGGCGTGCAATATGATGAATGACTACAAAATGCAGCAAAATTCTACTTAATCTAAAATTGTAGTAATATTCTTTCGTGGGCCAAAACGGCAGGTTACTAAAATGTTTAGTAATCATCAGTTGGTCTGAATATGCAAGCATAGTTTAGGCAGTTTACTCGGCTTACCTATACCGACACAAAACATTACCATTCTCATGCATGCAACTCTTCCAGTTACAGGCTAGAGTCTTGGAGTCTTCGTCACAGTGAGGCATTGATTAATTACTATTTCGCGGTTGGGTGCCTGGAGTCCCGAGCCTTCAATCAGAGTTTATAACTTTTGAATGCCCCGCAACCCTATAACCTTTTAATAAGTTTTCACACTAGCCTTTCAGTAAACTTTACTTGAAAAGAAAATTATTTTCTGACCAAGACAATAATCCTAGTCGACAATTCATGCTGCGTATGACTTATTTCTCAAATGATAGCTGGACGAAGAAAAAACAGTTTCAATAGGCTTGGTTTATACCTTCTTTGAAGTGTGGCCAATGGTCTGCACGAGACCATCTTTGCTTTCTCAATTCACCTTGGCCACGCGGCTGCTTGCGTAATGAATGCTGCAATGTTGGTAAGTCACTGAAAGCACGGCGCGTGAAGCTTTCCATCATATACCGATTCAATAACGCAATATTGAGTAAGAGGCTAGAGAAACAGCAAGTGCCGTTTTTTTCATATCTTTAATGGGACCCGACATCGAATCTATCTCTTCCGCAAACTGTAACAGCCACTGCAACACCCAGCTGGTTAAAATTACTGTACATCATACCTGTATTTAATACCTAATGTCATAAATTCCTTACATTGCTTTAAAAAACTGTATTGCAATTTTTATTTCCAATTATGAGTTAGCTTCATGGTATAAACTTGCACTTACACTGTTGGCACATTTTTTCTAATATCTTGCATGGTCGATTAAGACTCTGAGGAAGGTTTGAGAACTTTTGTTAATTTAGTTTTCATTGCATAACACCAGGCCTTACACCACGATATACGAGAATTTTAGTACGATGTTGAAATCGTGGTTTTGCATGTTTTGCATGTGATGTTTTTTTATTTGCTCGTCTGTGTATCTTATCAATTAGGAAGCTTATTATTCAAGGAGACAATCGCTAGGTAGACCGTGCGGTCGTTTGATTGTGTCCATGCCATTACCCCTTTGTTTAATGCACGTTCATGAATACATAAGTTCTATTGCATTGATAAAATAAACCTTACCTTAGCTCCTCCATCCGAATTGATCAGGTGTTTCGCCTTACGGGTGGGTGTCGCATTGCGTTAATTTTGCATATTACAACGAATGGAAGGTATACCTGAGCATAAATAAAAATTGTTCCATTCAGCTCACCTTCCATGACTTGAATTCCTCGTTGCAATTGAGTTACAATTTTCGATAAATCATCGAAGTTTTGCACAGTTATGACGGCGTCTTTAGAGCCAGTGATTGCTTCCAGTTGCTCTAAACTGTATTGAGCTACACCAACAGCAAAAGTTTCAACTCCTTGCTCCTTGGCAAACTTTGTGGCACTGGGTAAATGGCTGCAACAGAAAGTTTACCTTCATCACATAAATTCGAATTCCACCACATATGTAGGCCTACCTCACAGAAGGTTTAACCATACTTCAGGCAAAGATTTTCATATACAGTTTATCGGAAGTTAAATAAGCAAAATTTTATTCTTATTGCAGCTTTTTAACTGAAAAGGTCCCCATTTTCATGTTTCAAATAATCAAAAAGCTTTTACTGACATGTATTTTTCCAAAATTGGCATAGCACGTTGCTGGAATGCTATGTACTTAGACCAGTGGATCCCAACTTGGGAACTACGTCCCACAGGGCACTTAAAAGCACCAGTGTTTCTGTATGCTTTCGAGGAATCAGTCGACTGCCATCTGCTTTCGTCTTTTTGCGATGATTCAAACTTGCACATATCT
>JGI24159J19872_10005959_pt1 | contig 15795 bp, 13 predicted proteins | sample Ectturendosymbi4_FD_19872 | JGI IMG/M metagenome (IMG submission 19872) | reverse complement strand
TATATTTTTTATTATTGTCAAAACGTCTTCGCGGGCCGGATGAAATGGCGTCGCGGGCCGCATTTGGCCCGCGGGCCGTAGTTTGGAGACCCCTGGTTTAGAGGCACGATTTGATTGAACGTTCGTTTCGCCAGTTGTGGATTGAGTTGCAGTATTTACTGGGTGTGATGACTTCAGAGAAAACAAAAAATACTTGCAGCAGAATATTTGTTAAAATATTCTAATCCATTCACGTTAGCAATTGTGCAGAAAAATCTGAAACTAGGCTTTGTTAAGCATTAATCCATCGAGGCTACGCATACCAATGCCATGCGCGTCCAGTAAAAGAAACAAGCTTTTGTCGAGTATCATTGTGACTCACAGTGAGGTACCACTCCCACTAACTGTAGGCTTGACTTTTCAATTGTGTTGTACCGTTTTACCTCAAATATTTTTGGCAAGCCACTGTAAACTCGAAAATGCAGGTGAAATTGAAAATGGCATGCGATATGTCTAATGTCAAGCTTTCCTTAAATTTGTGTTTAGCAAAGGCTGCAGTGCAGACCATCAAACGCTTTGCGTGAGCGTGCATAATTTGTAATTAAATAATTGTGGAATTACCCATAATTTCCGTCATAACCATGAAAGATTTTTATTTGTGTTAAAAACTTGTCAGCAGTCGTGTGTTCATGCAGTTCGTGTAATACGAGTGAAATTTGCTATCAACGTCTTATTTGTGTGAACCGAAAGATTGGAGTGAAACGTTTTTTGACAGCACTCAGCAAAATACGCTGTCACAGAACATTCCGGTAATGCAAGCAAGCAAGTACTGTTTAGTTCATTTACATTGTCAAGTTACTGGGAAACTTTTGTTTATTTGTTAGTGTTTACTGTCGGGGGTTCTGGGCTGGTTGGAGTAAAAGCTCTCGCCTAAGGAGCGTTTGTGGCTAGTGGTCGTAGATCGAACAACCAACCTCTTGATTGAGAGGCGGGCTCTGCCACTGAGCTATTGCCTCAGACGGTTTAGGAAAAACGTAAATATGGCATATAATATTATTCATTCGGTAATTTTGTACTACATTGCCAAACACATTTTCTTCGTCTCGACAACACTCCCCAGTAAACAAAATGTGTTGGTTTCAGCATGAAGTCATCCGCGTCAACAGCTCCCTCAATAGAAGACAGCGTTTTGGTATCTCGATCCGCTAACAGCAATTCGGAATCGCCGCGCAAAGTCTCGTTCGCTCAGCAGCAGGAGCGTCACCAGCAGCAGCTGCCTGACGTAGCGGACGACGCCAACGGCACAAATCCCATTGTTGCGTCGGATGAGCAGCCTGCCGTCACGGTATCGAACAGCGCTTCCACCCACCTCTCGGCACTGCCCTACATTCCAGGGGGTCAAGCCTGTAAACCCTCAATAGGAGAATGCGCGGCCAAAAAGAATGGTTTCGACGCGAATGAAAACAACCATCTCCGCCGAACATATTCACTCGGAGCACCAGCCGGTCGGGGCGGCTTCGCTAGAAATGCGGACACTGACAAAGGCGTCAAACGTGTGGCGAGCCTGCGCAGTGCAGAAAGCCATGGGCACAATGGCCACACTTCCTTGCGCATGGGGTCTCTACACAGAAGTTCGTCGCGCTATTCTGGACGGGAACAACGGGAACGGCGCGTGACCGTGCTACTGAAGTTCATCTTGCTCTGCTTCATCGTGCTGTGGTTGCCGTACAGTCTCATGGTTGTCATAACTGCGTTGTGCGGCTCTTGTCAGGTTCCTTCGTTCGCGTGGAACTTGGGGTACTGGCTGTGCTACCTGAACAGCACAGTCAATCCCCTGTGCTACGGATATGGAAACGAGAATTTTCGCCGGACGTTCAAGGCGATTATGACGACTCGATGGTGGACAAAGGAGTCTCGCAAATTTCTGCGCACGGGCAGAAGCTCGGTGAAGCGTGAAAAGGAAGAAGAGAGTCGACACACGTCAGAAATCAGAAGACTGATTAGGCAGAAATACAGCAAAACTCGCGCTGCCAATGCGAACTAAAGAGCACTTTGGTGTTCTGCAACTAACAAAGCAGCAGCTTCTTTTGCCAAACAAATCTTGGCTCGTAAATCACCGTACGCGGAATGCCACTGCAGGGAGAGGCCGCAGAATGTATTACAATCGCTGTAACTGTGTTGATCTGGTGAGAACTAACTTCGCGTTAATCAAGAAAATATCACTGACTCGCTGAGCAGTCACGTGGAAGCAGACTGGTTGTTACACATTTCATTTCGCAGCATACCGTTTTGTATTTATAGCAACGCGACTTGGCGACACAACGATGTCGCAACACGTATTTACGCATTGCTGCAGACCTTATATAACCACCTCACATTTGCACAGAGAAGGCATTTTCGTTTGAATAAAATTATCCCACAATGTTCTTTCCGCTATTTTTTTATTTTGCACTGTGTCTTTGATTGTGGAAGATGCCTTTGGTGGAGGCAGCTGGAGTAAATGCTCTGTATGGCTGTTGGTCGATCTGCAAACTTTTCGATTGAGAGGGTAACAAAATTCACCAGTGAGCTATCGCGTTTTATATTTGTTAGTTGTTTTGTTTATGATCTTCAATGCATCGCCGAAGACCCAGAAAGATCTCTCGTTGCATACCTGTTGCATTTTTCAAGTAAAACCGTAAAGAAAAAAAAGTCTGCAAAAGGTGATGCTGGAATTGTACAAATCAGTGAAAACCATGTTATGTGTAAACCAAGTACTCGTTCAGTCACTACAGTGTCATGTGCTTGCCTTTGTGAACTTTGGAACGCGTCACTGCTTTCTTTCAGTTTGCTTACCTAACAGTCACTCCTGCCTGTCTTCTGTTTCATTCACGCTCTAGTTCGGGTCAAAACCAGGCGAAAGTATGTTTGGGGCAACATCGGTAAAATTTTCGACAAACCGTAAAAATTTCTCTGAATGTTGTACTTATTAAATTATTACAAATTCGGATGAAATTTTCTTGTCTGCCTTTCGCGGTTTTCGCCCGGCGTTAGTCGCAGTCTTCGTGACCAGATCTTCTTGTCGCATTCTATTCAACGACAGGTGGTACATGCGGACGCATGGCAAATGATGGCTTCTGGATCTTTATGATCTGAGCGAAAGGTTTTGCGATAACAACGTGTTTAAGCGTAACATACTCTCTCGTGAAAATTCTTCAACGAAATTTTTTGCAAGCTGTTTCAAAACTTGTTTGATTGTGGAGCAATAAAAAAACGTAACGCATATCTATTCATTGCTTTTTCCGACCGCACGCTTCTTGCACGCCAAAGGTCTCAGCAACTTTCAAGAGACAGAATGACAGTATTTTGATACACGTCCACATATCTCGTTCAATAGGAGCGTAAGTAAACCACTGCGCTGCTGTTGAAAGTTCGGGGTACGATTTTCAGAAACGGTCGTAGCCGGTCAAGAGATCCTTTGCTCTTAATTGTTATCTTGGCCTCAGTTTGCAAGATTGGTTGTGGACAGGTCCAGCGCGTTATGCCGCTTCTCCCAGTCATATATGTCATTTGATAGTGTAACGCAGGCGTTTCCAAACTTTTTTGTCCGAGGGCCACAAGCTATTCCACAGCAGTTCGAGATATCTTACGTAATGTGGTTCTTTCGGGATATGTTACATTCTACTAATCAACGAATTTTTCATAAATATAATTTTTTCATTATTGACGAAATGTCTTTACGGCCGGATGAAATGGCTTCACGATCCGCAGTTTAGAGACCCTGGTGTAACGAAACATGTTTCCGTCACTACAACCCTTTTGGTTGAAAATCCTCGCTTTATTTTTTCGTTAGGTGGACGCAACAGTGTCGCAAGCAGCGTAAAGGCTACCTCGGTGTTTCTTTGCAAAAACTTAACAGCAAAAAACTATTTTGAAATCTCACCAACTTCCTATACGGGATTGGTTAATGTTAAAGGTCGGTGTGGGGATTTCTGCTTCGCCTATGTTGGGTTCCAAGAGCGTGGAATCAGTGTTGCGAAAACCAAACTCAACTTTGGTTCTCTTCAATATCTTCTTTCGGTAATGCATATGCACTGACAAAGACACAGGTTGTGTCAGTGATCCAAACTCTTTTGTCTTTGGCGTTTTCAAAATTTATTTTCGGTTGATTTGCCGTGGCACCTCCGAAATTTGTAAAACCTAAATAAGGATGATTAAAAGCGGAAGCTAGCTTCCCAGCTCCCTCTGTGACGTCCGCAACCAGGGCAGGTTAAGGTTTGGCGCTTAAATTGAACAATCTTTGGATTATATCGCCTAATCAGGTCACGCGAGACAGCAGGTTTGTTCCAATTAGACAGAGGAAAATTGCCTGAATCCAGACAACTGTGTACGTGAGAACACGACTGTACGCACCACGGCTGCCGAGGTTTGCTTTGTTCTTTACGTTTTGTAATATGCTTACTGTGTATTCACCGCTGTCGTAGTTTTGACGAGCATATGCCCCACAGCAAAACCCAATGGCTGTTTTCCCATTCGGGAAGTACGTCAGTGGAATTTGGAACTGAAGGAGTAGGATAGTACAGTATAAGCTATAGATATACCCTGAGATTGGGGCAACGGATTTTCTGGGTGGATTTCAAGGTTCACTTGCCAATCCAACTTGACAAAAAGAATCCAATGTAGAGCATTTACAAATGTGAACTTAACGTTTTTCAAACGAGAAAGCAGAAGGTTACGCTAGAAATGGAAAATGTCCTTTTTCTGTCTTTTGACTTAAACCAAACCCGCTGTGGTGTGTAATTCGTCAAGCACTGTTGGCAGTTTTGGGCACCTTAGCAATGGTGTACGTGTCGTCGTTTCACTGTATATTCGCAAGAGACGGTTGCGACCCATGTGATAAAGCGATATTTCACAGCGTTCCAACTGGGTGTTTATCAGAAATGGTGTATATACTGTATTTTTATACATGCAAATGGTGTTGGTTGGAGCGCAGAATATTTTCGGCAAAGACATCTTTCGCAGCCATTATTATTTCCCGAATTCAAGTTTTCACAATCTAAAATGTGTTGGTCACCATCATTGGTCCCTCTAAGAAAATTGTGCATTGCGCAAATGTTTGTTTTAATGCGCATGCCATTGCGCCATCGTATCGACAGACGCCCAGTTAAGCGTTTGAAGCGTTGGAAGGGCTGTGCAAGATATATTTGATAATACATTTGGAATGTTGCAAGTGCACAAGAATGAGATTTCACTGCGCAAATGCTCTGGTGGTTCTGCGCAGTTGCGCACCTTAGAGGGAACGTTGGTCACAATTACAGTAAGAGACAAAATTCTTACGTCAAACTGGCGCATTCTTGGCATTTCGTTATTTTAATTCAACAAATCCAATGTATGTTTGCCTTCTCATTTTTTCCCTAAACATCCAAATCCCTGGGGGGCATTGTCCGTCCATATTTAGTGTCATTTATGATACCATTGATTTCAAGTGGACGCGAGATCGTGGTTGTGTTTCCTTAGCTGCTTACCGGTTTCCTGCTTGCCAGATATGATAAAATAGCATAGCGGTGAAATACCTGTCATTGACGGAGGTTGAACCTACGTTCAAAAACAAAACAACACTATTGCAACTGTGTGATTGGAAATCGATATTTGTCTGCAGCCTAAAGCGATTTGTATTTTCAGATGTTTTCAATATCGATTGCAGTGTCAAAAATAATGCTTGCTTTTTAATGGTACTGGAATTGAATGAGGAATCACTACAAATACGCCTTGAAACAAGGAATTGGATTTGCAGAGAGCAATTTAATGGAAGTCAGTGGCAGCCTGTGTGCGCTGCTAGCAATTTTTTCGAGTTTAGTATATCTCCACTTCATATGCTCCTTTCGTAAATAAATGTTTTTCCGATGATTTTTTTGACTAAACTTGTTTCCTAACGGCATACGGTTCCCATTTTTACTTTCAAGCTCTCTTTTTATGAAGTTTCAGATGAGCTTATCCAATCAAAAAAGATAAAACTCTACAACACCACCTGTTTTTGCACACGTCATCGTCTAAGTTTTTGGCAGGAATGAACCTGAAAAATTTAACAAACGCTTTTCAGAACTACCTAATTCTGCAAAATTCTTTAACTGTTTCAAACTTCATCTACTTTTTTGGTAACAACCTACTGGCTGTTTTTTTCCAAACAGCAGTCCTCGAACTGAAGACCAAGGCAACGGGTATGCATTCAATATTCTTGAAGGTTTAAGCCAGACTGGGGGAATTCTGGGTAAAAAAATTAATGAGTGATAAGTTTCACTTCTAGCTCAAAAAGATACCGGTTCGGTCTTATCATACTGATCGCGAGAGAACATTATTGGCAATGGTAAGAATAATGGACATCGTACACTTCATTCTTCCAAGCTCATATTTAAAAATATTGCCTTAAGTTTATGCTAGCAAAAAAATCAAAATGTCAAAGTTGTGTGGTCGAGATCATTTCTAAATTTAACCCTTTTTTAGCTTCAGCAGGAAAGGCTACTTATCTTCAAAATAATAATAGGAAATTCTGATTTTAAAGGATCATATACATCCTTTTCTCTTCGAACTTCAAATACTGTACGTCAAAACAAACAAGCGTCATTCTGATATTTTTGTCCTCCAAGGTTAAAATTAGGAAGGTTTTATTTGACACTTCAGAAAACCTTTAAAACATGACACGTTTCCGAGGTGTAACTTTCTGAACATGCTGCGTGGAAACAGACCGCACCATTTACAATGCAGTGCACTTTAACGGCGCTGATACTTTTTGCGCTATGCTGTTAAATTTACTTCAATGACAACTTTTCACAGCAGTAGCCCCAAAGTTGCGATAGCGGCAAACGTTTTCTTGCAAACGAACAACGCGTGATGATCTTGCTGCTAAAATGTAATGCAAAACAATGACAAGCTGGAGCCTGCCCCAACATATAGGAAAAAAACAAACTTTGTTAATGTTACTGCGTTTTTACTAAATTGTCAAATGTCCTCAATTAGGGAAAGGCAAAATTTAATTGTCAAGCAATAGTTGTCTTGTCTTCTGAGGGGGGAACGTGGTGATTTCCAGCCGTGCTGTCTGTTTCAATTTCAGAACTTTCAGAACAATTGGCATTTATTTTATATTGTGCCACTGCAACTATACGAAAGTGAGCTTCACAACCATAAGTATCGTTTCGCTACTTATTTGCAATCTTCGTATGAAAGTGTTTATTGCGAAATTGATTTGCAAGTTTTCACTGGTTCCCATGATTTACTACTCTCCATTAGATGGACGATTCTTTGCAGAACGGATCTGGGTAAAAGTGCTCCTTCTCCTGTTGTGATCAACAGAACCAACGCAAATGAACCGGGAATTGTTTTTAGGGTTTTAACGACAGTTTCAGCTCCAGCACAGTTTAGGGAATATGTTTAGATCAGTGGTTCTCAAACTTTCATGATTTGTGGCCCCCTTCCAAAGACTCTCAGCGCTTGTGGCCCCCTGCTCATCAATAAAAATGCCTATATTTGGTTTGGGTTTTGCAATATCACGGCAGAGCTATTTAATAAAGGCCTCTGCTCGTGGCTCCCGGAGAACCGCTCCGTGGACCCCAAGGGGGGCCGGTGACCCCTGTTGAGAAACCTGGTTTAGATCTTTGAATTAAGAGTTAAGAATGAAAACGACAATATCTTTCACAGCAAGTCAGTCATAGCTATTTTTTTCGAGAATTTTCAGCAACTGGTCAAGTGCGCATGATTAAATATTTCATTAGTGCTGTTGCCAGTTTCCAAAAAGATCAAAGTGCTGTCAGCTTATCCGCTCGTCTGATGAACTGTTTTGTTGATAATAATAACCATTAATTCGATCGTCAAGTCCAGTGAACATTTGCCTACACGTTTTACTGTGCACGCGTCATACGGTTCTTTTTGGCTGTTCTTACCCTTGCAGTCCGCGTGGGACCAGTCGTAATTTACACATGAGTGTTATCATTTGTCTTTACATTTCGTTGTCACCATTCAACGAGACATGAAGGACTGAACTAAAAAACTTCAAGATCAATATACACACCGTTTGGGTTTAGATGAACAACTGGTGCTTCGTACCGGGAAATCTACACAAACAGCTTTTTTTGGTGACTGCTATGAAGCTTGTAAGATTTTATAAGCCCCAATTTTACTGGGGCTGCTATGAAGCTTGCAAGATTATAAGCCCCTTTAGGCTCACACCAAAACTCAGATAAAAAGAACTCTAAGGTGCTTGACTGGCGAAAAGACTGCACCAACCGTACCAGAAACAAGCAGCGGATGATTGACAGGTTTCCCCATCGATCCATCTCTTCAACGCCGTCTGTTGTTCGTCCTGTCGTGAGTTGACACGCATCATCAAAATTATTCATGAGCAAAGGGTCTTCTGCCAACGTACGTCAACCACGTGGTTTGCCCACTCTAGCTCGCAACGCAATGAGCAAAGCCATTTTTGACGAACTTTGACCACTTTGTGCCGCATTTATTATTCATCTTCACTCTAAATCAGCTTCGGAATATAGATATGGTCTCAGTCGTTTATTGACTTTCAGACACCCTGGACAACCACAAGCGTGAAAAGACAAAACGCAATTCTTAATATAGAAAGAAGAGATTAAAAAAATACCAAAAAATAAGTATAGTAATGCCAACCGAATCGCACTTTTGAAAAATCAGTTTTCCAGTTTTTTGTTTTTCTTGTAAAACGTTTGTCGTTGTACAAAGACAATCTTCTGACAGTTCTTGCCTGTTTGTCATAAAATCGTTGCTTAAAATGACTAGGAGGGAAAATCCAGCGTCTTAAATTTGCCTAAGGCTGCTGTCAAACCACTCTGCGGAAAGGAAATGCCAGTTCAAAAACTTAATGAAAACGATGCAGCAGCAATTCACTCAGCATTTTCGTTTCATTCATCTGCGAACGTAGCCATTCGGCCATCACGTGTACCTCAGAAAAAACGACTTGCATCGAAATGAACTCTTTTCTGTGTTATGTGTTCAGTGGTGAAGTTTGGGAGTAGGTAATGAACATGTTGTGACCACAGTTAAAAAAAATAATTTCGGGGCTCACATACAATTACCCTTTCCTGATTGTCATGCCAAGTACCTGATAAACTATAGACTGAATAGACAAATCAGATCAAATGAATTTGCTGTGTTGTGGGTTGCGTGTCGCTGGTGGGGTGTTGAAAGCTTGGTGGTGTGTTGATATGGTCGTGACTGAGCTAGAAAAAATAATCACTTGCATGGGATTGACGGCCGGAGACCTTTCTCAAAATAACTAACCCTAGTATAGCTCGTTCTTTAGCGGTGGTCTATCCAGAACCGTCGCCAGTAGGTTTTCAATTGGGGGGCTTTGCGTTTCTGCGGGGAGTGGTTGAAATTCTAAAAATGGACAAAAACTCCGCTGATTTATTGTGTTTCATGTTTCAATTTGGGGGTATCGGAGCTTTGTTTGGGGGTCAAAACGCACCAAAGATTCCCGTGGCGACGGGACTGGGCCTATCCCCTGAGTTCAGTTCCATACATGTAGGAAAACAGATCCAGGGTTTTCTTCAATTGTCATCCTTTTATCTGCAGCCGCGTATTTTCGAAGAGATATGTCCTTTCTTCGACGCGTGTTTCGTGGATTTGGTGGCCTTTTCAAGTAATTGTTCATGACCTGGCTGTTGGAAAACCCCGCAATCTGCGGGTGCTTCTTCATTGATGAGCATTCGAGTTTTCCGCCTCTTTTAAGGTTGAGTTCTGAACTCAGACTTCCAAAACTTGACAGCGTGTCACATAGGCGTAGCCAGGGGAGCCAAAGGGGCCATGCCCCCCAAATTTATGGAAAATATAGTCATTTTGTGCTTTGAGAGGCCAAATGTTTGGGCTGGCTACGCCACTGGCGTGTTAGCCGCAGGGGAACAAAAACGACTGGAGGTACGAAGCAGTTTTCTCCAATTTTTCGGATTTTTCCCGAAAAAAGTGCTAAATTACTTGTAATGATCAAGAAACAACAAAAAGTTACAGTGTCTTCACACACAATAAACGGGGATAGGGCTCAAGGTTTTGAGGGGCCACATATGTGTCATATCAGCTATTTGAGGGTATACGCAAGATCCGGTCGAACATTTGTTCCATCGCCAACAGCCAAAATGGTTTGTTCTTGACCTTGTATAACCACTGTACTAGATCCCAAAAGCGTCATCACTGAAATTGTTTTTCACAAATGTGATAAATAGGTTTTAATCTGTCAGATTCATAAGACAATTTCAAAACCCTTCAAAAATCTTTTGCCCGATTTTTGCAAACTTGTAAGATGTGCAACTGCAATGCCATTTCCTACTACTATGACGTGCCACCTTCCAGAAGCAGTAAAAGCTTCTGTGGTAACTTTGCAGGAAATGCGTCGCATGAGCTATGACTACACAGAATCTCTGACGTGATGGCATGCAAGGTGGTTTCTAATGGCATTGTCAGGATTTATAGCTGTGGAAACCCAGTTGACCCTTGGCTGCAACGATTCTCTTTTTTTTAACCAGCGCACCAAGAAGAGAGTTTGGGTTTCGAAATAAGGTGTTCAATGAAAACTATCCTTTGAAAATACTTACGAAGCAGTTTAGAAAGGGTTGACCCAAGGTTAGTGGGTATCCCTAGCTCAGCTGCCAACACGTGCATAATATAATTGTTGAGTTTTGTTTCAACATTTACAAAAAATTGCGATAAAGGAGTAGCGATGTTTTACCTAATTAACGCGTCACAAACACCTTGGAAATCTTGGAATATTTCATTGGTTTTGATCATAAAATTTTAAAGTAGTAGAATTATTTGCAGGTGCTATTCAGCATTTCAAAGATTGCCTCTGATTTTGGCAAACAAAAGATACATGGCAATGTGCAGATAATACTGCACATACCGCAGACACTTTAACACTATAGCAGTGTACTGTAGTACTTTATCAACTGAACGATACATGTACGCCTGTTCATTGTAGCCAAGACTTCGAGAGAATCGTTTCTAAAGAATCATTTCGAAGCTTCTTGGTTACGGTATGTTTGAGCGTTGATTTGAAAACGCATTCATTTTTACACGGGCGAACTTACAAATTTTGCTTTAGGCAAACTTTTGACATGATATTATTTTCTCGTTGGTAGAAACTAGAAGTACAATTTGAGTGATTTACGTGCAATCATTACATTTTTCATTACACCGTATCTAGTAGGACCACAACCAGCGGGGCAACCGAACAATTTTAACCCCAAAATTCTAGAAAAACACTTCTTTGTTGGATACAACAAAAAGTTACAATCATTTTGCCCCCCACGAAAATAGTACAACAACAAGTTACAATCATTTCCCTCCAAACTACAAGCTGGTTGCGGACAATTGGAACGCAACGGTACGGTAAACACCATTTCGTGATAATTGCTCACGTTGAAGACCATGACTATTCTGGCGAGGAACAATACAGTCGTGTTGCCATCGGAAATCCCGAGCGTCATGTGCGTAAAGCTTCGCACCGTGGCAGCAAGCAACAATAGAGATCATGCTCGCAATCTCTCTCATTATTGCTTGCTCGCGCTACATATATAATGGTGTTACTCTTCACGTACATGCCGTTCGTGGTGAAATACACAATCAACGCAGCACCACCGGAGAGGCTGCAACAGCTTAGACAGTCGTCCATTCCAGAACAGACGCGAAAAAATCTTCAATAGGGGCTTTACGTTTGTGCAGAGGGTCTTGACATTCTAGAAATTGACAAAAACTCCACTGATTTATAGGGCTTCATTTTTTAATTTGGGGAGACTTGGTCTTTGATTGGGGGGTCTAAGCTGACTAAAGCCCCCCGCAACCATTCATGTTGAAAATGCATCGATAAACATTTAAACTGGGGAAGCAGGTAACCTGCCACCCAAGACCCTCCCTAAAAATTTGTGGAAACACTTCTAGAATCATAAATGTTCCAATAGTACAAGATAGAGTTTATGAGCCGTTTTTATGGAAATTTTTTCTTTCTTCAGTTTATTTTCTAAATACACGCTGGCATCTGCAGAAGGTGCCGAGACGCTGCACTATGTAAATGCGATCGCCAGTTAAGAGTAAAACGAGTTTTGCTCATCGCAAAGTTTTTTGGGCTTTGCCTTTACACTGGTGCAATAATTTCCATCCAATAACACCCTTGTTTGAATTTTCGATATGCAGCATCTCTGCTGAAATAAACTTACTTATGATTTTTGGCAATTTTCAGCTGCATCACTGTGACAGAGAAAATATGCAGTTGTCTCTTTTTCTCTGAGGCACCCAAAAATCTTTTAGTGACACTCCACCTGTGATCTAATGTTTTCACTGTCAGCCTCTCACAACTGATGTGTTGATACGCTCCTTTTTATAATAAAATTTGCATCGGATCGGGAAAATGGACGTGCACGTTAATAAATCCACTGTTTTTTCTTACAGCATTTTATAAAGACAACATTTCCAGTGAGGATATACAAATTAAAGGTTTCAATCAAACACTGAACTGGTTTCTGTTTCAACCACTGTCCACACTCCTATACGGTAGCGTAGACAGCAAAATTTGTGGATCCAAATCTTTTGACTTTAAGCGAACAACAGTATTTTGTTTGGGACACCGCCTCTCAAAGCACAAAATGACAAGATATGCTAGAAATTTTGGCGAAGGTATGGTTCCCCTGAATCCCCTGGCTACGCCTATGCTCCTGTAGACAAGTTTGCTAACGGTCGTTATGCCCTTCTAATGGAGTGCAGTTTCCTTTCTGAATGTGGTGGTTTTATTGCGATGGAGCTGCTCCAAATATTCAGTGGGTGTCTGCGGCTCAAGCGTCTGTTGCAGAAAGACACCACTGAAGGTGTCAGCAGAATTTTATTTCAATGTGAACACCAGTCTGAAAGATTTTTCTAATAGATGTTTTGCTCAGCAAATGCTTCAAGACCACTGTAGCAATCACAAGTTCTACAGTTTAATGAATGGATCGTTATTACACTTCTACGTCTTATATCTGACGTTCTGGCACAAAATAATATTTGCTTTGTGTAGCATGACCTTAAATACGATTTGAAGTATTTTGTGGCTGGTGTTTGACGTTAAAATTTGAATGTAACGACATTTAATGAAATCAATACATGTGTGTTGATCCGCTTTAAAATCCTTCAACAATATTTGATATCTTTACGGTTTCCCTGAACCTTCTCATCATGCAAACAGATGCGTGTCAAATAAAATGTGATTTAGAGGTACGCAGCGGTAAAGCGGTGCGTGGATTGCAATGTTAATGAACACTGGGCAGACGGCAAGCCAGCTTGCTTGAGCATCTGCATCGACTTGTCTTGGCGTTTCGTGCCGCGAACTGGATGGCCACTGTGACTGCAACGTGGTGGCTGCAAGCAAACTGATGCCGGAAAGCTACTGTAATTTCAGGTCAGATGAAAGTCGATCCATTACAAGACATTGCCTTTTGTTATGTGCGTGCACTCTGAGAAAACTTTGCAACAATAGCAAACTGTCTCAAATGCTTTTGTAATAGGCAATTACTTTCAAAATCGCAAGGATAAACTTTTTGAGCCATTTGAATGAAAGCGTGACATATTCAGTCATAAAACACTGCTTGTTCCCCTATGCCAATATTATCAAAGAGTTTTAAAATACTTCAGTCACTGAAACGCTTACTCAGTCAAGCCCCATAATAGCCTTGCGAAGGTATCTGATGACCTTTGAGCTTTCTTCGTGTTTTCGCAAGATTTGCACAGCCTAACATTACCTTGTCAATTTTCCTTATAAGGTGCGTAAAGGCAGATTTGCTGATCTATGTCAGCTGCAGCTACGACTTGATTTGAGTTACAACATTCCGAAACATGTTTTTCATGTGAAACTTGGCAAAGCTCAGTATGTGATTTTTTATGGTGTCGCGACCTACGGGTTACATGACCTCTATAGCTCTGCTGTTAAAAGCTTTAAAAAGTGCAAGACTAAAATCTTGCAACATTGTGGGCTTTATAGGTGATAAGCATGTGGCCAGTTTCCAGCTGTACGACTGAGACACAATGCAAACCTTGGGAAATGAAAGGTTCGCAATAAACAAAGTCCTTTTTTGTGAGCCCACTTTCATCTTTTACTTAGTTGCACTTCAATACTGATTTCAAGGCTTCAATCAATGCAACAATACGACTAAATCTTGTATTTGTAGCTTTTCGTTCAAAACATGCAGGAAACTAGAAAAAGTAAAATGAATTCCTAAAATCCAGAAACGATAATTATCGGCATAGAATATGAACGAAAACTGAACAAATCAGAAAACGCAGCTTCATCACTTGCGGCAGCCACAATGATGAGCGTATAGCAAGGTATCAAAACTTACAGGAAGGTTGTGCAATACCGTCGAGGAGTGAGAGATCACACGGAAAAACGTGTGGAGTGTGCGACGAAAACTAAAACAGGTGGCACTGGCATGGTCTCATCTCAGAAATAATGTGCGTTACGCAAGACACTGCTGCGACCGTAAAACCCTAACGCAGGGTTTTTTAACCGGACGCTCGGTCTCTCTTGGTTGCACAAATACCAGCAGTGTTCGAAAGGGTGACCTCGAACGTCGCGATGTGCGTTGTGTCTGCTCTTTAGGTATGGAAATTAGGTTGGAGCACGAACGTTTATTGTCGATAATCTGACCACGAAGGAAAAGCAAAAGTGATTAGTATTAAACACGCTGAAAAGGAAACATTGCTCAAGGTACAAATAACGCAGGGTTATGGGGACAAAGCTTCTTAGAGTTGTAAATCGGCTTTCCGGGTCGGGCTGGCGGGGTTTGGGCTTAAGTTTGTCAAAATGTTTCGGGCCTCAATATGAATTTTTTCGCAACGACTGACGCTTTCATTGCCAGTTACTGTTGAAGAAACAGCGTTGATTAAATCATTAATAGAAAAATGATCAATTGTTAATTATTTAGTCATGTTTATATTGCTACACCCAGAACCGTCGCCAGAAAAATGATCTTCACCAGGGGGGTTTACGTTTGTGCAGGGAGGCTTGGCATTATAAAAATCGACAAAACTCCATTAATTTATAGCGTTTCATATTTTAATTTGGGAGGGCTTGGAGCATTGTTTGGGGGGATTAGCTAACCAAAGCCCCCCCGTGGCGACGGGACTGGCTACGCCGCCAATATGACTAACCCCCAAGTTGCGCATATCTTGACTCACTCGGCAAAAATTAAGCTTTCAGGCCAACATCGGGCTTCAAAAATAAATATCGGGCTTGGGGCGGGTTCAGGCTTTAAAATGAGGCCCGATTACCACTCTGAGTTCGTTTATTTAATAATGGTACTGTATGGTGTTAGTAACTGTAATGATGCCGTAATATTTTTTTGCTATCGCTTAGCAAGAACACGGTTGAAATTGTCAATACCGGTAATGTATACAGCAGGGTAGAAATCACCACGGAAGAACTTTTAACGGGTCACGGCCTGCAAGGGCGTACGCAAGGGGAGGGTTGGGGTTAAAACCCTCCCCTTGAGCTTGATATTTTACGAAAATTTTATTACCTGCGCAAAGGAGATTAACTATTTTCGCATACTTTTTGCTTGTTAATTTGTCGACTTATTGCAAATACCATATAATAAATTTGCATGCAAATTTCAAGGAACATTGTAAATGGGCCAAAGAGTAATAATTAGATTTTGGTGGGAATTCGGGCTATCGTCTGCGTCCAAAAACCACCTCAACCCTTTTTGCAAACCCTCCATCCACTACGCATGTTTAAGATTGTGTTCCGCGGTAGTTCACTTTATCCGAAACAATTGTCTTTATTTTGTCTGCTAAGGCTGA
>JGI24159J19872_10005956_pt1 | contig 15802 bp, 7 predicted proteins | sample Ectturendosymbi4_FD_19872 | JGI IMG/M metagenome (IMG submission 19872) | reverse complement strand
AAAAAAACACAAATTCTGTACAGGGAGATGAGACGTTCTCGTGCTTTTGCATAAGTAATTTTCGTGTTTGTTCCCAAGCGCAGTTCTATTTCAATTTAAGTAAAATATTAATTTACTTACAATCCAAAGGCCATCGAAGTTTACTGTGCTATGGAAGCTTTTGCACTGATTCGTCCACCACTCAGCAGTGTCGGGATTGGTAAAGTCTGGAAACACACTGTCTCCAGGAGGCCACACCTGAGAAAAGCTACAGTAGAACAAAATATTCGTTGAATTGTATCTTTGCTGATAAAATATACAAAAACAGGTAATATATCAATGTAAAATACGAATAAAACGTTTACAAAATGGTTTAGTCAGAGACTATATAGAACTACTGCGTCTGTTTCTTTGCTCAGTTCTTCGACTTCTTCAAAAAATTGATTAGTTTCACTCTCAGGTAGGATACTCTTCCAACTCCTCGTGAAGAGCTGTCTTTTTATAGCAGTTGAGTAAATTAATTTTTCCTTGAAAACGCAAACATTACCTTTCCAGTAAGTGGTGTGACGCCGTCAGAGTCGGTGACCCAAACATCCATAGATGCTCCTTCGTCATAAGAGGGATACGAACCGAGAGGGTCGTCCTTTGTCAGGCACGGGTCCTGCGCCGCAAAGTCGTCAAATAATTCGCCAAATAAACATTCGTCTTCAAAAATAAGTCACCATGTAAATATTCATTATTTTTAAGCTGCATCGATTCATCACATTTACTTTAACTTCTGAAGTTAGTGTCGGAAACCGTACTAAGAAATACTAGAAAACGAATTCCATTGAGACACAAGCGAAATCGCAAAGAATCAGTTGAAACAAATTAAGGGCGAGTGGAAACGATAGGAAGAATGAACTCGTGGTGAACAAGTAGTTACGAACGTGATAAAAGGGACCTGTGTTTTTCCTTGTAGTAATTGGAGCTTTTTACGTATTTTTTCAGACACAGATAGGGCTCTTTCATCAAACCACACACTCATTATCGCACTTCAGGTGTGAGGGACAGTCAATCATGATGTCGCCCAGCTAGGGATGTAGTGCTAACAAAAAAGTTGTGGAAACGCACCCTAAAAATGACCGTTTTAAAACAGCTTTAAACACATTTTAAAGCAAAGCGTGAAAAAGGTGTGGGAACGCCGTTCCTACCCGTTCCCGCCCCATTACACCCCATGCGCACAGCGCCACATAATCTTGTTCAAAGAGCAAAATTCATAGTCAAAAGTTGTTTTCCAAAATTCTTTTTTATTGATAGCGACTAAGGTCTTTAAACAAGCGAGTGAAGTCCGAAGATACTTCCCGCCACTTGAAAGTTCAGTCACTTTTGCTTTGCCAAAAAGGTTTATGTCACCCGAGTAATAGTTGTACTTTTCAGGCAACAATGCAAGTTATTTAGGTTTGTTGCATTTTGTTAAAAAATTGCAAATAAATTCCATTAATGCTTGGCAAACCAATGTAAAGTGATTACTTCCAAAGTTGTTTGGTTACCACGTTGGCAGATGGTCAAAACAAAGAAAGACATTTACAAAAAACATAAAAAATTTCAGCGCAGCTTGTGTGGCAGTTAAAAGGTTTGATTTGTAGAAAATTGAACTTTAGTCATTTGCGATACGGACATTTCGGGTCTGCACATTTCAACAGCTTCTTGTAACGTACAAAACGGGACTACATTGCACGACTGCACGACAATTCACCCAGCAAGCGCCTCCAGATCGATGTTGCAGACGTCAATCCGATTGGGAATGTGGTCTAAATCTTGTTTGTGAGAAACTTTTAACCTGCGGTCTCATGCTATTAACGCTAGGATCCAAAAACAAATTGGGTGCACATAAACATTCTAAAACACATTGAAATATCCTTGTCAATCATTAAAAACCAAATTTGCAAAGAGCACTGACAGTACAGAAAAGTTTTTATTTACTTTTAGAAGCGTAACACTTTTTCCAGTAGTTTCTTTCCTCGTTGTTACGAAAACTTTCCTGTAAATGACCTTACATGAGCTTTGTATGCACACGTTGTAGTAAAGTTTATACCTGTGTCTTTGTAAAGGCTTTAACTACAACTACAGCTAAAATCAAATAAATGAGGAACAATCTTGCACACCGATAGAGGCGTCATCGACTTTGCGCGCCTTAGTTGCCAGATGATTGTGCTCCACAGATTCCCGTCTCTTCCACCCGTGAGTGAGGATGTCCCAAAACAATGTTAAAAAATGCCTGTTTTCAAAATGCGGGGTTTGTCCTATATGGGTATGATGCCATTCTACACCGACAGGCAGGCAAAATACTGTCGCGTGACGCACAAAGAAATGTTCAGCAACCGCGTTCTTTTACTTCCTACAAACACAATCACGCGATCAACTGCCTGATGTTTAATAAACAAACATTGAAAATAGAAAATTTGGTCTCAAACTAACATTAATTCCGTTTGTTGGACACGCTAACCTTGTGCACTCGTGGCTTTAAAAAGTAATTGAAAACTTAGAACGTCCTACTCTTAAATGTGCACGAATCTTTTTAAGGAGCACAAAGCGATTTGCCAACTCCACCAACACTTCCTTTTTCTTCGCTCTATAAGAAGTTGAGATTATTGGCAGATCACGTTTGTTGTATTGTTAATATGAAGAAAAGAAGCCACAACGTTTCAGCTAACTGCAGATCATAAGCAAGATTTTGTAGTCACTTGTTATTTGTCGGTAAAATAAATACGAAAGTTCTTAAAAAATTTGCAACAACTGTCGTTTATTTCAAACGAATGTATGTATATTCCTGTAAGGAGCATTGGCAGTTTTCGGTGCTGCGTTCGTGGTGTTATTTGCTTTTAATAAAGTGAAAGGCAATTGTTAAGATGAAATCAAACTTCGGAGGCACTTTAACTCGTAACGATATTATCGGAATCGTTTTATCAAACTCGAAATTCTTGTACCAAAATGATGACGTAGTGCTTTCCGGCCGCTTGAAGTTGCTTGACGTATTCAGGTAAGCCAGCGTATGTGTTTTCGTCATACGTGAAATCACGCTGGTTGTCCATGTAGTCAATGTCACCATATTGCACGTCCTAAAATAATATATCGAACACGTCACATAGATTTACTTACCATATCGAAATTGAAATCCGTCAATGAAATTTGCTAAATAGAAAGAAAAATTGCAATGGTTGTCTATAAGTGCAGATCGAAGGTTAATCAGCCTAAATTTATGAGAGTGTTGGAACAGATATAAACCACTGATAAAAAGCACAGTCGAAACATTTTCAGACTGTCTTCTTCAAAACTGAAGGTTGTTTGCACACTTCTTGTAAATTTTGATTTGTATTTTATATTTAATGCCATTCTGAGATCCGTTTAATGATTATAAATTTTAACCATTCTACCAACGTCTTTCTACTTTTTAAAAAACTGTTATTTGTGTAATAGAAACATGAATTCGTCGCCCGCGGTGTAGAAAATAGGGAAAGTAGAATAAGACTCAGACTTTTTTCATAAAATCTGGGTACGGTTTTTGAAGCGTTTTCTTGATATTTTAGCAAAATTTAGAGCACTCTACTAATTTTCAAAACCTCGTTAATGTGGTTGAAGTTTGGTTGGAACGCGAACCCACAACCCATGCAGTTCTCACAGACCTTTAGTATTTCCAGGTTGTACTATACATCAAAATCTTAAAACTGTTTTTGCTAATGCACTGAAAACATTTTGAATTGTAAGTAATCAAGACAACCATCTTATTTTACTGTCAGACCATTCGCAGGTAAAAATTTAAACATGGTGGAGAGCTGTATTTATTCGTGAACTTCCATCAGCAGAGGTGTTTCCGATTCAAAGCACACTTCTTTTGTGTTTAGTTAATATGACCAGTAAAACCAAGGCATTTTAGTCGGTTTAAAGATAAAAGCTCTAGCACAGACTTTGCATTGTTAGCAAAGTTTTGATATCCCAAAAAAGTTCCATCCTTTGCGCAATAACCTTTGTCAGAAAGAAAGTTCATTGGCTTGACGACTACCACCAGATTTAAGTTAGTTGTATACCGTAGTTTCTATCTTTACCTTCTACAGTAATTAACTCCACCAGCAAACAAGGTTACTGCAATAACTAACGTACTAGCAAACAAGGTAACATTCGGTAACTTATTATACTAGCAAACAAGGCAACTGCGGTAACTAGCAAACAGACCACTGCAAGATGTAAAAAATATGTTTTTNTCGTTTAGAAAGCTCCAATCTTCGCAACGCCATGTACACATTTTTAGACAGAAGCTCACAAGCGGTATGCCATAGTCATCCATTCTCTGAACTGTATCCTTAACGGTATCAAGCGATCCGTAACCCCAACGACAGAGTTGAAAACCAAGCGACCAGTAAGGGGGTAAGAACGTTCGACCGATGGCTGTAGAGTACTGTTCAATGACGTCATTCGGCTTGGGTCCGAGAAACACATACATGTCCAAAATCCCTCCGATTGTTCGGTAAACAATGCCAGGAGCTGGAGTAAGGGTGACGTCTGCAATAAAACATACATCACTATCTCCAAAGACGGTGTTTAAGTTGCTGGTTTAACTGACATCATCTGTTCTTTGTGGCGGTCGGTAGATGGCGCCACATGTAAATAAAGGGTCACCGCTAGATGGAACCCATGAGTAACATGTCACTGTGATAGTAGTCACCACAAACGAAAGATCGTATTTCACTTATCCCTATATAATGATCGTGCAACATTGTAGCAGTAGAGTGTCCTCACTGAGTGATCTACTGTTACTATGGTTGCAATTAATATCGTTGACAGTGGGAGTGAAGTCAGTGATGGATCTCTACTCTTGCTGGTTGCTTTCCTGTTAGTTCAATCCCCCTAAAAAATCAGCACATAACCACAAAGAAATTTATCACGCAAGTGCTAAGTAGGCAGCAGGCAAAAGGTAAGATGTTGACAAAGCCACAAGTTATTTTTTGGTAGTTTGATGTAAGCAAAGTAAGATTCAAAGCTTATCATTAATTTCCTTCAATTTCTGTTATCGAAACTAGTAACGTTAGTACTTGCATCATTTCTTAACCGACCAAGTCAAAGATGAAATCAAACTTCGGAGGCTCAGAATAAGAACTTTGCAAGAAAAAAAAGAGTATTCAAAAAAGTGTGGGAGTTGCAGTTTTATGTAGTTGCTGTAAATGTGAAGGATAAAGTGATGTGCTTACTTTGCAACTCCATGATTGTTACGGTGAAAAAATACAATTCGTATCAGCATTACACAATACACAAAAAACATAAATATGCTTGATGGAAGAGGAGGCTCGAAACGAAAGCACATAAGAAGATTAAACTTCAAAATCAGCAACTGCGGCAGGTATACCAGACAGTTTCAAAGCAAGATGCAAATTGTGCTGAAGCTACGGCTACGTATAGAATGGTTTACAGTCGCGGAAAGAAAGACAAACTACTGTATATAGTGATGTTGAAATCATAAAAGATTGCATTGTTGAAACGGTATCATGTCTAGATTCTGACAAAAAAGAAGCAAGTATAAAAAGTGCTTCTCTCCAGAGGGACCACAACTAATCTCCAACATGAGTTACCGATCTGCAACATGAGTTAGAAATCGAAAGGCGAAGCCATCAGGCGGGTTACCAAGTTTCACATTGCACCCAGCTTGAAAATACATTGCTTGTTGTTGTCTTTTTTATGGCACAATGCCGCTGGTAGACCAGATATTCTTGCTGCATTCAAAATGGATACGTTTGGTCTATCAACGTTTTGCCTTTATTTTACTGTATTTAGAAAAATAATTATTATTTCTTTAAAAATATCTCACCTTGGGCGTTGGCATTAAGAAACAAAACGCCATGTGCATTCGAGTCGTCTTCGATCGAAATATAGAATGGGTGAACCCCGTAGAGATTCACCCCTGGATCTGGCGATTGGTCATGCGCCCAGGCACCAAATGTCGTCCAATCAAAAGAATGCTAGCAAAAGTAAAGCAGCCATTTACAATGCAGTAACCACCTTTTGAACCAACACAGTTTCGAATTATAAGTAAGTTAACTGGCTCTCCATACAACACAGCGATACAGTAAAGAGGAACATGTTGGAAAAGAACCAGGAATTTTACACTTTGGCAAAACGATATTCCCAGCTTTTTCCAGAAAGATTAAACTTACTGTATTTCAATGTTTGGAATTCATTTAACAGCTAAGATCCCTCGAACATTGGTTTTAACCTTGCACTCGCTTGTCGTTTGGCCAGCGAAATGCAGCTGCTATCCAAATACTCCGAATACACTTGGCACGCAAGTATAGTCAATACGTGTTGTCCACTGAAACCTCTCGCAAACAAGACAAGGTCAAAGCACAACTGGAGAGCTTTGCTGTGTACAAGACTGACATTTATAATGCATGTGTTATGAATGATGTTGTTCGNATAGATAAGCGGAACTTGATAATTTGGTCAAACTGTTGTGTGCCCAGAAATTATATGCAAGAGTAACTTGGCTGAAAATAGCAATCAACTGTTCAGTCTTGGTCTGACTGTCAAGTTAATGATATATTAACAAAGAGTTTGTTGAAATTAAGTGTCGCTGAAATAACCAGGGATGTAGGGCTAACAAAAGAGATGTGGGAAAGCACCCAAAAAATAACCATTTTAAAACAGCTTCAAACTCATTTTAAAGCAAAACATGAAAAAGGTGTGGGAACGCCGTCCAACAGGTTCCCGCCCCACTACACCGCTGTGAAGAACTCCATATGCATTTTTGTTTTTGTTTGGCAGTCCTTAACGTTTGCGTACAACTTCATTGTAAACTACATAAGTGTTCGACGCAACATCTGGAGTTAGTTCTTGATAAACATTTCCAAATTTCAGGTTATCTATGCCTCTTCCTCATGAATTGCTCTGTCAGTAAAATACCAGCAGCTCACACTCAGATTTTCCCTTCAAAACTTGGTCTTACTGACTTGTTGCAAACAGAAGGTAAGTTTAGCTTTCTGAATTAAGATTTTCAGTATCCACGCATATCCAGCCGATCATTGAACTTACCGCCAAAGTTTGATGTTCCTGTTCTCCGAATCCGTACATTGTATTGGATGGAACCCTGGTGGCAATTTGCAAGAACTGGTCGCTAAATGTGAAGCCTCCCAATGATGTGTCAAGGAGAACAGTGCCAGTTGATACTCGTATTACCTGAAGAGTTTTAAACATGAAATTTTGGCAACGGTGTCTGCACCCAATTTACGCTTCGCACTCTTTATCGGAATGACTTCATCTTAACGAAATTGCAAAACAACTGACAAAAGTACTTGAAGTGCCTGAAAGATTTTTGACAGAAAAATTTGAAACTATGCTCGGACAAGAAACTGAAAGTGCATTCATCTTTTAAAACAATATTTTAAATCGAGTTTTAAATATGGCATCAGCTTTGCAGGTTGTTCTGGTTAAAACTCAGCATGTGTTGCTGAGTTGCTCAAACGCAATAATACGTCATGGTGAGGTCCTAAGTCAGAAGGAAATTTATTGCGGTGATTTATGACGTTGCAACGTGCATAAAAATTATAAACTTCCACAGTGTAAAAAGTCAATTTAAATTTGTTTCCTGCTCTAACTAGCCGCAGTTTGTATTATCTACCACAGCTTATTAAGTTTATTAAGCTGTCGCAGCACTGTCAACTGCGCTCTCTACCGCAACAGGTTAAGCACACTGCTTTGAAGTTTCCAGTAGTCAGTTTCAAAGAAAGACTTCTGGGAAACCGTCACAGCACAAGGGAAAAAGCGAATAACATCAGTTAAATTTGCATCTTTTCTGCCACCGCTTGAAATGAAAGAATAGACAACCGGAACGAGCATGTCTTTTACAGGAAATACAAGTTAACTTACTTACAACATCATGAAATGAAACAAAAATAAATACTTCATTTTCTACCTTAAAATAAAATGATGGTGTGTTAAAGAACTCGACGTCATAAAAACGATTGCTTGGCGTTGTTGAATCGGAGGCATGTATAGTTAGTGGAACTTCAAACCGGTCGCTTTCCGCGTCGTAAAATTTGATATGCAATCTAACAAACAACAGTGTCAAGGTCTTCATCATATATTCAATGTGCAAATAGATGAAGTGTGATACCTATTACACAAAGCAATCCTGGAGCATTAAATTTCGTCCTGTTCCTTGTTTGAAAGTTGCAGTATAGGCAAATACGTGAAACGTGGCCGGCGCATTGGACATCAGGGGTGTAGTGGGGCGGGAACGCGTGGAAACGGCGTTCTCGCACCTCTTTTGTTAGCACTACATCCCTGTTGGGCATTGAACAAAGATAACTACATTCTATTCACACAAACCACAATATGAACTCTTCAGTTCCTACGTTTTAGATCAGTAGTTATTAACGGTGTCCCCAGTAATCTCCAGAAGGAAGGCCAAAGTGTTTTCTTTCAAACCTCAGATGCACAAACAACAACGATCACCACTTTGACTAATCACATAACCGCAGAAGACTGTCCCAAGCCAATATCTTTATACCTCCAAGTATAAGGGTCCCCAGGGTTGAAAAGGTTAAGAACCATTGTTTTAGACAGAAAAGCTGTTAACTGTGTATGAAAAGCGCACCTTTGTTTCGAGAAAACAAAACGAACTACCTGCTTGACGTGTCAAAAGTCACTGATAGAGTGACAGTGTCAAGGTCATTTCCGAACAGGGATCCGCTTGGAATCCTTTTCAAGGTGACAAAATATCCATTCGAGGTCTCAGCAGGACTGCCTTCCATCATGTAACCGTATGTGTCGTTCTGGATTCAAGTTGAACGGAGTTCATACGCTGCACAGCCGTTTGGGCGGCAATCGTTTCAAAAACTGATGTTGTTAAAGCGGAATTCCGCAAAGTACTTATAGGTCAAAAGAAAGTGAATGCATTATAAGAAGGTGAATGCATTATAAGAAAGTTAATGCATTTTAATTGAAGATTTATAAGATTTATCCGGATACGTTTTCAGTAAATGATGTAGTGGTTTCTGACACCCACCATTTTGCAGGAAATGTAGAAACGATTAAACCACGGATAAATGCAAAATTTCTTCCCGGAAACGATCAAAGGATTATTTGCTTTAGTATTTTTTAGACTGTCTACACTCTACCCTCTACAATATGTCATATTCTCCTGGAGTGGAAAAAGACAGAGCGAGTACCTCGAATTGCTAAGGGGGATCGGTGACCACTCTGCAGGCCACTCGGGACAAGTGATGAGTAGGCTGTAGTAGGTTCATAATGAAACTTACTTTTCTAGTTCCTTTGTTTTGCTTTTTACTAACACCTAATCTTCAAGCCGTTTTCAAAAGAAGATTGTTGAAACTCTTGTTAGAATTAATGCGCAACATACATTTACACATATCCGATAACATTTATTATTGAAGTTCTAAACAAAGAAAATTGTTATAGTCAGAATCTCCAATGAGTAGCATTAGCACGTGTGGAAATTTATCCCTGGAAGAACTGAACTGCACGTTGGATTTAAAATATACTCACAGTTTGACCAGAGACTGGAGGGACTAAAGTTTGCAATGAAGCTTTGGACAATTCTCCACATTTTATGGTAGTAATTTCGTTAAGCGTTTGGTGGTTTAGGTTTATAAATTAAGCATTAACAGCACGGTGGGTTTTGTTGGTATCAGTTTCTGCTCATGCAAGTTTCCTACACTGCAAAGAAAAGCATCAGCTTGTAATAGCTTTTACTTAGATTAGTTTGCATGCATTTTATTTTTTGTATTTTCATGTAAAAATGTTAACTTTGGTGCAATAACAATCATAGCGCAAACAGACAAAAATCAACATTCAATAATGCCAGGCCTTAAAACTATTTAAAGACCTGATGTGCTGTAAATATTACCTTGAAATAACAGAAAGGTGCTTTCGGTGAGTTTGCGTATGAATATTCGCAACCGCGTTCCTCACATGTTGTCTTGGAGAAGCCGCCTTCGGGCATGCAGTCAACCCGCTGACTGTCTTCAAGACCCTCACCGAGGCTAGCAGGGTCGTAGAAACACCAGGGTATGCCTTGTTGGGAGCTTTCGCACCACAGGCAGCCAGCAGCCTACGAAAACAGGAAAATTTCGACATCAGTTTCACTTTTTGTACTGGGATCGTTTTGCTAAAGTTTGTTAAAACACTGCTTAGAGTTCATTCTTGCTTTTGCGACATCCGTACACTTCCTTCACGCCAACGCCAGTCAGCGCTTTTCCGAGATTATTGCCGACGTTTTCGGTGTGCGCATATAATATCCACCAGCAACTGAAAATAAAAAATAACTCAAGGGCTCAACCTAACTTAACCAACTAACATTATAACTCAACCTACCAGCAACTGAAAATTAAAAATAAGTTCCACTGTAAATTAATCGAGGGATGCTTGGCGACAAAAAATTCAACTCGTAGGAGGCACTAACTAACAGAGCACTTTATCGAAATGAACACACCCAAGTTTGTCCGCACTGCAAACGAAAGTACGAGGACAAATCGCCAAAGAAGGTTCACAACATTCAAATCACTTTAGGGTGCAGACTGCAGAACAAGTAAGTGTTGCTCTGTAACTTTGCACAACAGCATGAACAATTTTCGTGACGAACAAGCTTTGTCCGGTGTAAAAGTCTGATGCGCGTTTGGGATAAATTGTTACAGGATTCCAAACTTGTTGTGTTACATTGATGAAGTAGAGCTTTACTGCCCAGGATTTGATCATTGTATTTTGAAGTAAAGCAGTTTCCCGAGCCCAAACTTTGATCTTTTCATTGCTGATCTTACACGCTAAATTTAGACCCACCTTACAATCGCCTTCATTTGCTCCTGACTCAGGCCAGCAGTCGACTCTTTCGAACTCAGGAATTCCAGCCGAGCATTGACTTGCGCCTAAGATAAGCAATTGTTCTCCGACATGAAAAATAACCCTATTTTTTCCCACAGTATAATCCTGCACATCTACAAATCTGTAAATCCTGTATAGCTATAAATCCTGTGTGAATAATATCTCATTTTTAGAGCCCAAATATTGAAATCTGAAGCAAATATTCAAACCAAAGTAAACTTACCTCCGTCAGAATAAATGCACCATGGTTCTCCTGCAACGTTGGATTCGCACCACATGCAGCCTCGCTCAGTGCAGGCGGTCTCACTTGCACCGGGCTCGGGATGGCAGTCATGTCTTGTAGAGCAATAGCTACACGATGTACACACATCCTCAGAAGATGCTGGGAAACATAGCGTAGCGGTGTACATATGCAAGGATTTAGAAAAAGACAGCATTCTTGCTTGAAAAGTTATCGGTCTTAAATTATTAACTTGCTTTTGTACAATTTATGAAAAAGAACGCGGTGAAAAGATTATAAAGGAGGCATAAAAAATAGAGATACGAAGCATAAGGCGCATACGCTTTGTTGAAATAGTTTTAGTACCATTCATGTAGTGGTTAAATTCTTCAGTATACAGTAGCAAAAAGTGTGTAACTCAACTTTTTCCAAATTTGTCGAAACTTCCGTTACGTCGATCGTCACAAGCAGCGACTATTCAGCACTAGCACATTGCGCGAAAATTCAAGATTATATCAAGTTAAGTTGAATAACAGTAACAGGTGTAACACCTGTTAAGCTACCATCGCAATTTCGGTAAATATAAGTTTTGCTAGGGAGTGCTTTAAACAGTTTACCAAACGTCACTACAATGAGAGCAGAGAGCAGTTCAAGAAAAACATATATTTGAAAGCAGTTTTCTGACGTAGTGTCTTTCTAGGATCCAACTATCTGACTGATTATGGATGCATGTTGAATAATGAACTATACTGTCTCTAATGTTCAATGAGATATCGACAACCTCTTCGATTTTCATTCTTGACATCATTTTCAAACCTGTATCGTCGAAGAAGCACCAGGGTGGGCCTTGTACAGATGATTCACACCACATGCAACCTCTGGAAATGCATCCCGCCTCGTTTGAACCTTCCTCTGGGTAGCAGTCGATTCTATTCCATTCAGGAATTGTTGAAGGACAGTTTGACGCAGTGTAAGAGAAAGTTTGAATGGTTAAGTTGGCAAACAACAATAATATCAATGCAAGCATGTTGGCACCTCATTCAAGAAAGCTGTACGCTTTAACTCATAAATCGCGTGTATGTATTGCTGTAGGGCCGCCTTGAGAAAGTTAACACGTGTGTTTTGTTTGCGCAGCAACACAACTAGTGGACTTTGTCCACTTCGGAACTCCTCAACTAGCAGCATGATAATTACCTGTGCCTCAACATATTTTCGGTAATACTAATAAATACAAGAAGATGACCAACTGGGCCGCAACTGGCTGGTATCTTTGTGGGGAAAAATGATTGCAAATATTTGTACCTAACCAATAAACACGTTTTTGAAAATTTCGGGATTACGGAGCAATTACCTGGTTTCCCCCTCGTAGTTGCAGGACTGATGACTCAGATGTTTCCGTAATTCATCGAAAACATTTCAAAATATACACTGTGTTTCTGTTGAAGTTAATACTGGATATAGCAAAGACCTGTGGCGACGCCGAGTTTGCCAATTTGAGCGTCGTGGTATTCAGTTTACTTTCATGACCACTATTAAAAAAACATGGCAATTCAATCTGGACTAATTACTTCAATTCATAAGTTGGCGCAAAGAAAAACTACAAGCTGCAACCATGGGCGTCGGAAGGGAGGCATAGGGGGCCAAGGCCCCCTCCGGATTTTGAAATTGTTAGTAAAAAACGTTGTTTTTTTTAGTTTGAGTGGGAAAAAGCAATTTTTTCAGCAGTTTTGGCCCCCCTTGGAAAAATTTTGGAAAAATCCTTTAGTGACCCCCTGGAAAAAATCTTCCGAAGCCCATGGATGCAACTATTTTTAACTGATGCTTTGTGCAAAGCTAATGTCACTTCAAAACCACAATGCCGTAACGAAACGCTTGTACAAACATAATTTATTTTCAAGGTTTATCTCTTTCGACAAAATATAACGAGTAATGGTTAGGCATATCAAAATGGCTCGAGTTTTGTAAAAACTAAACTCTAAATTTTTGTGATGTAGCACATCTGTAAAATGATTGGCAGTTTTAATTTCGAGATAATTACATTGCAGTTTTTAACTGCGACACACGCGTCTTCTGTGAAGCGTTGATTGTACATCACGACTTTTCATGCTGCGTTCACTACACCGGGTGTGAAAGTGCACAACATACCAATATATTTGCGAAAATCAATGGACAAAATATCAAAGCAGTTGCTTAGACCAGGGTTTCTCAACCTAAGCCCTCGGCTCCCCTTGGGGGCCACGGAGCGGTCCTCCAGGGACCACCAGTAGAGGCCTTTGCTAAATATAGCACTGTATTATTAAACGTGACAAATAAAATAACAAATGTAAACGCTTTGAAAGCAAAGCTACGTATTTTTATTGATGAGCAGGGGGCCGCAAACGTTGAGTCTTTGGAAGGCAAATAAATGCTCTAGATTTTCTATAGGTTTTCGAGGAATCAGCCGACTGGGCTTTGCTTTCATCATTTTGCGATGATTCAAACTTGCGCATATCTGTATTCAAGTAAATTCACTCCACAGGTGAAAGAAGCAAGGAATCAATCGCAAATTGTTAATAGAAAATCGATTTCACGTAACACTACGTATCGTTAGTCCTATCATCTTATCCAAATAGAATCTATTTGGATTCTCGATTTGAAATCGATTTCCTATTAAAATTTGCGATTGATTCCTTGCTTCTTTCACGTGTGGAGTGGAGTTACTTGAGTCTTTGGAAGGAAGCTACAAGCCTCGAAAGGTTGAGAACTACTGGCCTAGACCCAACTTGAAATCCACTCCAATGTAAGAAAACCGTAGAATCGCCCTCGAACGTGATATAACTATTACCAGCGATGCACTGTTTTCATGATTGCTAGTACCACCAAGAGCGGCGATGGGGCGACGTCGTCCCGCAACCTTTATATTTGAAAGGATTTGTTTGTCGCGCGTGAATGAGCCGCACGCCAGTAATAGCAGTTACATGCAATCGATGCCATTCGTCTGGTGAGATACCGAAGCTCTTTTTGTGGCGTTAAATACTTTTTGTAATCGGAGTTTAGGACGATCGCCGGAACGACCGTCAACTGCCAGTGCACTGTAGAGGAGACCTTCTGCTAGACGGATATCTTCTTGCATTTGCTAATGACCTGCTCCGCGGAGACGGTGCGTTTTTATCACGGAAATGTCCTTGACGCCAACGAGCTCCATCACAGATGTTTTGGGTACATGTTTGTGCTACTACTTCGATACGCCGAACAGAACACAGGCAACAAAAAGTGAATGCAATCAGACTTGGTAAGTGGACCACGTTTTTGAACAGTAAGCCTGCAGGTGACACTGTCTCATCTTATTGGAGAAAGCCAGAAGAAATACATCATAACTTGGAATGGATTGTTTATAAATTACGAACGACTAACTGCTCGTCCGCAGACTCTGAAGACGTCTTTTGCTGACAAAAACACTGTGATTCAGGTTTGGAGCCCCTGAAAGTTTCACCCTAACCTATCCCGTAGTTTAATGTTTTTTAACCGGGGTTCCGCGGAAACTCAGGTTTCCGCGAGTGGTTGTTAGGGGTTCCGCCGAAACACACCGAAATTTTCTGGGACGAAATTCGCAACCACAGTGATATGCAGTTGCAGCAGTATAGACACATGAATCATTACATAGGGTTCCATAGGCAACGCAAACATTTGTGGAAGGTTCGACTAGAGCAAAAACGTTGAAAAACACTGCCGTAGTTCGTTCAGTGTTAGGTCAGTCCTGTATTCTGCGTCAGAAAGCTAGATTCAGATTTGTTGCTGAAACGTTCTTAGATAAAAGAGATGAAATGTCAGAGCGGAAAGCCGTAATTTTAGTTATATATTTGACATATTTGTGTATGCGCTGTACTATCATAAAATTTTTTCACATCTGTCCACATTTTTAATAAAACATTTCTGTTTGCCACACATAATCGAGCATACAAGCTCTGTGAAGAAGGTTGGAATAGTTGAAGTATTATGCACTGGCTTTGACTTCATGTGAAAAGGCTTAGATCGTTTCCGAAAATGCAAGATTTGTCTGTAGTTTCAGTGGCTCGCTTGAATCTGATCAGACGTTACTGGTACACTAGATTCGCTGCAAGTATATCACGATACAAAAGTAGCGGGATGAGATTGTTCAATGCTCACAGCTTTATGTCTCTACAAAAGACTGAAAATGCTGAATTTTGAAATACGTAACTGTGTCAAGTAGGATCCTGTGCTTCATGCAGTCACTACTAAACTCCCAACAACTCATGCAACCACTGCGATAGCAGTAAGTAGACCTATTCCACGGTCAAAATTTCAACTCATTAGAACTGTTGGAACATCCATATGCAATTTGACCAAGTGAATCAACCTCGGTCGCACGTGTGTTCTTCAAGGCTTTTTATGGCTAAAAATCTAACGTTTTTCTTGCAAAAGATGTGAGGCAACTTGAGGAAGCCCATGCTTCTAAAATAGTTTGATCTAAAACGACGAGAATGTCATTACAACCTTTGTTCTATTCAGTGGCGTGACTAGAAATTTAAGCCAGTAACAAACTTATCTGAAGGGTGCCAACACTCAAAATCGTGAGAAATGATGGTGAATCCGGATGTGGATGGCTGTGCTAAAACCTTGAATCACCGGAAAACACTATAACGGAAATGTTTAGGGGTTATGCTAAACAGTGCCGCATTTAGCTACATCCGAATTTCCTACGTGAGTTCGATCATAGACATAGCAAGGACGGTATTC
>JGI24159J19872_10005954_pt1 | contig 15802 bp, 8 predicted proteins | sample Ectturendosymbi4_FD_19872 | JGI IMG/M metagenome (IMG submission 19872) | reverse complement strand
AGGCAGACAAGCAGGGGTAAAGTTGAAAATTTATAACTCCGGTTTGGATCGCCTCTGCGCGACCCATTTTTTGACCCTTCTCCACCCTTCTTTGGGTATTGATTCATACTTTGGAAACCACTGGGCTAGATCAACTAACCAACCGTTGTGTTAAGCTGCGGCGACAAGTAAATATGAAAAGCGCAGTCACAATGACGGCCACGATGTCTCCTTGCTCAACTGCAATATTGGCTGAAAAAAGCATACTGTTGCGAATACAGCATCAAGATCTTCACAAACGCTTTCGCAAGAAAGTTTTACGATAAAATGGTGACTTTCATTCGAAGTAGAAACTTGGAAATTTACTAAAAATAAACTTTTAAAACTTATCAATTCAAGTAAAACAGACTTTCTATTTGCCGGCTTAAATCTGAATAGAATTATTCAGAAAAAGAAGCGCCAGAAAAAGGCACATTTTATGGATGAGGCTTTGAAACAAGGGGCATTACGTTATATATTTAAATGTTGAGAGTTGGTTGTCGTTTGCCACCCCTTATCAAAATTTTTGGCTACGCGCCTGACTCTAGCCAACTTGCAAAACTTCGAACATGTCATGATTGCGCAAGTGTTTTGCCAAATCTTGTTGGTGATGCTTGGCAACAGTAAAAATGCACACGCGATTTAACATTTTTTAATCTTTGACAACCATACACTATGAATTATTTCAATGTGAGACGTTTATTAATATTTCATAGCGGGGAATATCTGCCATCTACGACTAGTTTTTAACGATGATTCGATGAAACCTTTGCGTGTGAGACGGAAGATATAAATTTAACCTAGTAGCACGAAGAGGTGGTGGTTACTCGTGTTGACGTCACAGTGGCATGCTTTTATTACAAACCTGCAACAAGATAAATCACCGAAAATGGCAAACTGTTAAGGCGTAGTCCGCACGTTTGTGGAGATCATGCACCACAAGACGCTACCTGTGAAGAGGCTAACTTCGCGCAGACGGTAAAGAAATTTCGCAGAACGTGGCTCCAAACTTTGTCACATGACATTCCGAGCAACGCTTCATTGGCAATGCAATGCCTATATTACAATATTGCAGCTACCTCCAACGAGGAGTGCAGNGCTAAAAAAAGAAGTGTGGGAACTCACCCAAGAAGTAACCATTTCAACAGCACTTCGAAGTCATTTCAGAATCAGTATTTCAGAAGTATTCNTTTTCGTTTCANTACAAACGAAAATTTTCAAAAAGTGTCAGAACGCCGTTCCCACGCGTTTCTACCCCACTACACTCCTGCCTGCAGCATATTTATGTCCTCGTGGCAGCCCCAGGTGATGTAGTCCCAGTTAAAGTATTGGTGAAGTGTGTGATTAATACAAGTGCTTTGCAAAAGAATAGTTGTTGAGAAACGTAGCCCTAACTTTAGGAAGGCCCAGAAATTGGATTACAGGTGGGAATTTATTGGGCAGTGAATTTTCAGGCCAGGGTTTAGCGTAGGCCTACACAGACCAAATCTTAACACCCCAACAAATTTTCGTTAAATCCCAGGAGTATGCCAAAGATATGCTGCTGTTTTGTCGGCCTAGCAAAAGCATAAGACTGGGTCGCTTGAGAAAGCCTTTGGGAGGTTTTGCACTAATACGGCATTGACGGCCACCTGGTACTGGTCATTAACTAATTAAATTCCTGCTCAGAAGCTTGTCCGTGGCAGCAGCATTAAGTCCACAGCTTTGCCCGTGGATGTTGGACTTCGACAAGTATGTGGACTTTCACCACTCCTCAATCTTTATGAATTGCACAGACATAGAGCATAGAACACGTGGTTTCGAACGTGCGGTGTGCGCCCAACAGGGGGCAATTTGACGTTAAAGGAGGGCAATGAGGCCAACTGACAAGGTCTGGGTCCAAAACTTGATTAAACCAAGGTTTTGGCGTTTTAAGCTTCTTAGCTGAAACGAAGTTCACTTTTTAATCATAAGATTTATATATAGCCACATAAAGGCCAATCAGGATTTTAGAGGTATTAAGGTGGAACATGGGCTAAAAAGGTTGGGAACCACTGGCATAGATAGTCACATCCGAGTCGACGTCATGTCTAATTGGAAGGTTGGAAGGTACAGGTTTAACCGTACGATTTGATACTTGCGTCTTCTGAACAGGGCCTTTAAACATGCATCTGATCGGTTTGCATCTTCGTGCGATCCAGCTGGAGTGAAAATTGGCACTCTAAAGCCCGAGATATTATGTCGATCCAGAAACGCAAACCATGGTACGCTGCAAGTATTCGGCAACACACTGCAGAGGGTTGAGGATTTCAAGTACCTTGGGGGTGGTATTTACCGGTGACTGAAGATGGAACAGAGAGATTGATACACGGATTGATAAAATAAACGCGGTATTGCTTTGGCGTCATCGTTCGGTGGTCACAAAACGGGAGCTTTCAAACACCGATGAGCTTCCAGTTTTTAAATCGGTCTTTGTTCCGATCTTTTCCTATCAGTAATGTAGTCGAGACCATAGCCTTCGAGACCGAGACTTCAGACTTCATCAAAAAGCCCGAGACCGAGACTCGAGATTTGAAATTCGAGACCGAGACCGCGACTCGAGACTTCCAAATTTGTGCATTTTAACGAATTTTTTTAAAAATGTGGTCATCACTTCTAAGTTGATTTTTTTCAAATGTCTGGCATTTTTCCGGCCTGTTTTTGTTGTTTCTTACCTGCAAATACAACAAAAAAAATTCTTAAAATAGAGAAATTTTACTAACCCGTTTTATTGCAATATTCAAAGTCTTGAGACCTGTAGCCTTCGAGAGCGAGACCGAGCCCAGTCTCGAGACTCCATCACCGTTTCCTATGTTGATGAATCTTGGGTAATGACTGACAGAGTGCTATCTCTAATACAAGTGGCAGAGATAGGATTTTTATGAAGGGTTCATGACGTAACGCATTACAACAAAGGGCGCAGCTGTGAATTCCGTAAAACCGTGACCGTGGAGCCACTTCTCCGAATAGACATCCCAGCTACGATGGTGCTGCCACGTGACGAGTGTTCCACAAGAAAGGTTTGGTGAGTCATGTTGGCTGACCCCACAGAAAGTGACCCAGAAGCCGATTAAAAACCAGGAAGTATGATAATTCTGACGTGGCCACACTTTAGGGTGGAAATACCACAACTATCAGAGCTTACTGAAAACCGTGAGGTATTTTGAGACCTCCAAGGGCTGCTGCCTCCACGATTCTCCCGAAAGGAAAAACGTATGTGAACTTAAATGACTTAATGTGTTGGGCGTAAACAGCATGATAAAGTTCAGGAAATTTTGGTGAATCGTATTGTCAAGTGTTTTTTTATATAGCTCTTTTTATGTAGTGCTCTTTATATGAAGTTACATGGCATCGTCTAGGTATAAAGCAAATACAGTCAACTGTTTTCAATCAGCACCTTCTGTTGTTTTTCCTCTTTCCACAGCGGTCTCAATCACTGAAAACCTCAAAAGCTTAAACTGATTTTGACATTTCAGTTTATTCCTGACAACTTAAACTTACACTAAATGCAAAACGTTCCTAAAAAGATACAAATCTGGCTTTAATGGTGGATCCTTCGTGCCATAAAGCTACACCCACGATAGTTTAATTCAGTATTTATTTTACACATCGACCCTGCAGACCCATGGCTGTCGCTAACCGTCTGAGTCTTCTCACAGCCTGTGGGTCTATCTAAACTGCTAAACACAGATCAATTGAAGTACAGGCGTGAAAATTTACTTTATTATAAGAGTTTGGTAAATCATGTTGCTGCTTTTTGTAGGACGGATGAAAAGGGAAACAAAACAAATATTTTTCACAAAAACGATCTATGAATCGTTATATGACAGCGCAACGCAGCAAAGTTCTATATATTTGAACTTTGACAAATGGAGCAAAGTTCTAAATCAGAGATGTTGAAAGTGCGGCCACCGGGAACATTTCACATGACCCGCGGCTTTGATTTTATGTGTTGTGGCCCGCCCAAGCCTGGTTTACGCTTCTGTGTTGCAGCGACGGCGACTTTCTTGCTACTTTAAGACTTCTCGTTACATTTTGACGTGCTGAGAGCGAATATGAATAGGAGCATGAAAGCCGTTGCTAAGGAATGATTCTGTTTCAAATCCTATGCGAAATGGACAATGCCTGGACTATGTTGATATAACAGTCAAGCCACTGCTGCCTTAGAGATGTAGATCGAAGTTGTGAGTCGAACCATTAACTCCTCTTCTGCTGTGANGAGAGTATTTAGACCAGAGGTGTACAACCTTTTTGCTATTGCCGGCCACATTACCTTTATCTTTATGANTTACAGCCGCCAGTGAGTTCAAGATATTTAAATTTTTTTGNATTTTGCATTGTTTCTGTTCTGCTTCCACACACAGAGCCTAGCCTGCTTCCACACGTTTGTTTGGCAGTCTTTCTACTAAGTATCCTCCTACACAGTAGATTGTGATTGTATTTTCCAGTTTATTTCTACATTTTGATTTGGTGTGGATTAGAGTGGAAAATCCAGTTTCACAAAGATATTTGAAAGCAAATGGAACAAATATTGGTTAAGTGGAAGTTGCACATAACTGCAAGGAAAATACTTCTTAAAGCAAACGCAATCGATATCAACTTTAGTTTGACTGTCTGCGCAAGCTAAACTTGCTCTTAAGATTTAATCAAAGAGCTTAATTAGATTGAGCGTATTTTGTGTTGCTAGCTGCTCTGTTACATCCATGAATAGCTTGGTTGAAAGTGAAACTGCAATCTTGAAACTACAACAATCAAGGGAGGTAAAGCAATGAAGGTTATGACATAACAATAAACGCAACAACAAAGTTACTGATCCACTGTAGCAATTTCCGCCAAACCAGGATACAACAAAAATGTTATGCAACGCTATACGTCAAATCTAAAAGTTATCGAGGACCCTCAAAGAACGCTTTGCAGACCCTTGGTTGAGAACCACAGCGCCTTTGTTACATCATTATCTTCAACCTAAAAAGAAGTGATAATATCGTTGGGGAGAGCACATGAAAGTTGTGTCTGGTACCCAGTCCCGTCGCCACGGGGGGGCTTTAGTGGGCTTAGCCCCCCAAACAATGCTCCAAGTCACCAAATTGAAATATGAAACACTAAATATTAGTGGAATGTTTGTAAAATTTGAATGTCAAGTCTCTCCTGCACGAAATGTAAAGCCCCCCGCACAAACGTAAAGACCCCTATTGACGACTTTCTGGCGACGGTTCTGCTGGTACCGCGTATTTTTGTTGCGGTAATTTATCATCCTTGTGCAACATGCTGTCACGCTGAAAATTCTCAAAAACATCATCAAAAACAGTTTCATTTGCACATAGAAACACCAAGGCATCTAGAAAATTGGAGCTTCCTAAAGCCATTTCACCGCATGATTTTCCGGAGTAACAGTGTTCGTCGTCTGGATTTGAAAGATCATCACCATCCACCAACATCAAGAAGCGTCTCTGTGAACGTGCAAGTGCGCATTTGTAAATAGGTCATGACATGCTTGTATGCTAACTATTTTTTCTGATGAAGAAAGTCTGCGTGTATGTGTGTTTCTGCATGTCTGTCTGCAAGGTGGCGTTGATAACCGTAAAATGCCGTCGAAACAGTGACGTCCGCTACTGAGATTTCATTCAGACTTGGTCAAAAAAGTCGAAACAAGACCGAGACTCGAGAATGAAAAGTTTGTTCACATTTGTCAGTTAGTATGTGAAACCCGACACCATGCTCATGCCACAGTATTATATAGGCCTACAGCTCCTGACCAGGCCTTCACTGGACATGGAAAAAATTTATACGAATCACGATAAGAATCATTGGAACTTCCTAGTTTTTCGTCGGAATCTCTTGGTTAAAATTGCTGTTTTGCTTCCAACAGGATAAGTTAATCGGCGAATAGGCTTAAGTATTGAATATTTACCTACCCAAATTTACGAAGATTTCTATGTCTCAAGACAAAGGGCTCAAGACTGAGACCTGAGTTTTTCGAGACCGAGAGCGAAACTCACCAAAACAAGTTTTGAGACACCTCTCAAGACCACGTTTCAAGATTCCATCGCTGATTGGTTGTATGTATGCATATAAATTAGACAACATTTTTACGCTTGTTCGTTTTTCACACCCTTTATCAAAAAACGCTTGGTGGCGATCGAAAGTTCACTAACGTGAAAAATCCTGGTATTCTTTAAAATGTGCTTTACGTATTTTTGCATCCAGGCGTTTTAGTTTTGCACACAAAAATGATTTTGTATCCAGATTTCAATAACTATATTTTTGCAAGTTAGCTACCAGGTTAAAACGTGCGATTCTGTAAGCTGTTGGCAGGAACTCTTGCGTTGAAAAGCACTGAAATATAACTGTAAAAAGTTTGTTGAAAGAGTGGGCAGCTGAAACACTGCATTGTAATATAAAAGAATTTGTTTACTGTAAATCTCCATCAGCTTGTTAAATTTAATTCATGTAGAAAGCTTTACCTTGATCATAATTATTTAAACACTTTAACATGATTCAGTTGCCTCGTCGTTGGATGCTGTCAAGCCAATCTTAAGAAGGTGTCATGCCCTCTCTTATGATTAACAAAAATACCAATTAATATTGAGTAAGCGCTCATTATTTTTTGGCTTTTTCGTCGTAAAGAAAACTTCACTAAAAGCGTTACAAAATCCGCGTAAAAAATTTTTCCTGCTTGATGTTGTTACAAGAAAATACTTCTACTGGTGGATGTGACTGTCTCAAAGATTTTAATTAACCGCTTAAGAAGAGTTCTAATCAGTGCGTTGTTGGACACGGATCACTTATGTCTTTTCCTTCGGGCAGATAAAATCAAATGAAAGCAGCCATTTCCCATTACGAATCGCAAAGCTGGTAAGCACCAGTTGCTTGCCTTCTGCCGTGAGACTGACGGGATGGCTACGAGTATTTGAGCTTTCGACGAACTGCTTTTTGTTGACAGCAACCGCCCACGAGAGGACACACCTGGAAGCTTGCGAAAACTCTTGAAAAATTCCCCAAATTCCGGTCATCTTGCGGCGGAACTTTCAGCAGCAGAGATTTAATCCTACTTGCCACGCCTAAGCAAAATTTAGAAAAGAACCTAATAGACAGCTGGAGTGCCTATCACTTGTCAATATTATTTTACCTGAGTTTTCTTAATGTACCCAGGTCAACATAAGCTGGAAAGCTAACATACTCTTTAATCAATTCATCATGACCTAACGAATAATGAGCTGTTCGTTGTATACTGTGTTTTTTACCACACCAATTTGGATCCTACCCTTAAATCAGTTGTATAGGCTGTTCAAAGTACACACCGTTTGAAAACCATGCTTACAGATTTTCTTCACGTGGTGTTGAACCTATGGATACCTGCATTCAGCATGTGTTGTCGTATAAAAACCATACGTTTTTTATTAAAATTGAGCAAGGTTTTAGTGAAATTAGCGCTGCTTAGAAAACACTTACGAATGTACATTTGCGAGTATGTTGATGATGATATCTGTCCTTGAACAAACGTTTTTGACCATGGTGAACTTCTGTGATGTTTTATCACACTTAAAAAGCATCACATAGGAGAAAAAAACTCGTAAAAGCTGTGTCATCATGTGATAAATCGAACAAAAATCCAAACAAAGTTTTCCTGGTGAAATAAAACCCGCAGTGCAACAATACAGTTGTATTCTTACATCAACCACAAAAAGATTAAATTTACGAGGGAAACCTGCGTAGCTTAACTTGAAGTCGCACAAGAGCAGCGATGTATGTTTTCAAAATTTTGCGGGGAACCGAGGATGTTCAACTATCTGAGAAAGTGCGGAAAATTATTATCGGGATTTAAAAATAAACTTTAATTAATCATCAACTGCAGACATTTTTAATGAAGCACTTACCCAAATTAACTTTCGTTACAATGACTGCAAAAGCAGATAAACTTTTCATATTGCCAGATGGCGAATACAGTTTTGCGGGACTTCACAAAATTTAAATTTTATCTGCATCCCATTGCTACAAGGTATACCTTGTTACAGAACCGTCGCCAGAAAGTCTTCAATAGAGGGGCTTTGGGTTTGTGCGGTGGGGCTTGACACTCTAAATATTGACAAAAACTAACTGACATATAGTGTTTCATGTTTCAATTAGGGGTGACTTGAAGCTTTATTTGGTGGGCTAAGCCACCAAAAGCCCCCCCCCGTGGCGACGGGACTGCCTTGTTACCCTTCACGAATGAAGTTTTCTAGTTCGGTACCACGAATTGTAAGCTCTGCTTCAGCTGTTATATATTTTCCTTACTGCTATAAACATCCCTATAAACATCCCGTTCCTAATAAAAACATCCTGTATGCTTAAAATCTGAAAGTCTATTTGTTTATTTAGTGTTTTAATGTTTATAATATTTTTTAGGTTTTATTCAAAATTCAGAAAGACTTTTTGCTTTGTTGTTGCAATTCTATAACCTAAATTTACCGTAAAAACTTGTGTGATTCTTTTAAATAAATGTAAATTTGTTAACTATACGTATAATGAGAAGTATACGCATGGAAAGCAACATCTCAAACAGCTCTCAAGAACTTTACGTTAACACGTTGTTTTATTCACCGTAATAACTAGAAGTCTCCGACACATCTCAGAAGCATTGTAACTTGATGCATTGAAAGCACTGCTGTCGGTCGAAGAGCCTTAAATATGTTAACTAAGCAACAAAACAAAAGAAAATTTTCTACAAAATTTTAGCTTTGCAGTTGGATGCTTTATATAACGCAACTGTTAGTTCACTGGTTAAGCTAAGTGACTTAAATTTACATTTAAGGTCAAGACTTCATGGTCTATTCTGCTGCGCTGTTGGCACCGGCAGCATCTGAGGATTAAACCCTTTTGTACATGTCGGGCGCAAAGTGTCTGCTAGTAGTAATTTTGACAGCTATTTTAAAACAGTAATGAGTTTCGGAGCCATTTGGACGTGTAAAGCTTTGATACGTGCTGTATAAACACGACGGTCTCTGTCTATTAACAAAACGCCAACGTTTACTTCAACTTTTTCACGCCGTTTCGAGATATTCTTACGTCTCGCAGAGACATTAAGAAACACGATAGTGAGGCACAGATTTTCAATGAATAGAAAATACTAAAACCTTGACTTACGTTTCATTATCGAGCTTGTCTTCCCAATAACAAAGATGAAAAGCTCTAAAAGTTTGTGAAAGATTTAGAAGCTCGTTTAGTTGCGACAGAATGTTTGGTAGTCCGGAATAAACTCCCATCGCCGAAATTCTGTGATTCTCGGATTGTTTTTCTTTATTTGGATTTGTCGGTTGCAGAAGAAGGCGTAACAAAAAATATCTAAAATCCACACAACAACAAAGATATCATTTGCAAGTAAGGTGCCTGTGTCCTCCTCGACAGGATGTGGAAACAACTTCCATTCTAAACAAATAGCACTTCCTCATGTCCAAATTAAGCTGTTACAGGCGCATATCTAGGGATAAAGAAGTTGGTAGGCTTTAATTTTTAAATTTTCGTATGAAGCGCTAGCAGTATATGTAGATAACCGTATTTGTAGATTTTCTGTGGTTTAATGTGAACTCAAATATTAGGATACTGGAAATGATTTACAAGCTTTAGTATTCAGCACGAAAATATGATTTTCAGAAAATCTATATTGGCACATTCAAGATTATTTAAACGTATTTGTTGGTGTGTGGCTTTACATTTTATTTTTTGTGTTTTTAAGAAGAAATTTGCAATGCTATCAAAACGAAATTAATCTTGCCCTTTAAGACCATCTGTTAATTTGCGTTTCAAGACCATTTAAAAATTAAGATTTTTTGGAAAATCAACTTTCTGAGTGGATTTTTTTCGGCTGACCGACCCAAAGCAAGAAACATCCAAAAATGAAATCAAATCCTTTTGGGAGGCAGTCCGATTCGCTCGATACCCGTACAGTACCACTCCCAGATGTAAAGAACTCTGAAAATGATTTATAGGAAATAAAACTAAAAGCACAAAATTGGATACTCTGTCAGTATTGTCGATACTAGCCGAAAGTTTCTAAATTTTGATGAGAGAACAGAGACTGACAATATTTCTTGACCTATAAAGTAAAGAAACTATCGAGAGAAATGAGATAAGAAACCAACAAAACAGGAGCAAACTATTACGAAAACAGTTAATAAGAAGACTGCTTGCGCTGTTTTTGGATATTTTTAAAACCCCGGTGCTTTCCAACAAACAGATTAATATTATTGATGCACTCGCAGAATCGCTTGAAACACTTAAGCTTATTTTGTTGGTGCACACAAAAATGTTCTCCGCTTGCCATCGGTGTCTTGAAATAGAAAATGAAATTGTATTGAGTATGCGGGTAAAATAAATGAAAGCTGGTCTCGCATTGATACTACATCTCTCTTCTGGTTTCGTGACAAATCAGTGGTGTAGTTGGAGGTAAAGCGGGACACCCAGCTTTCCTATTACCTTTAAAGGGGGATCGTTTCCCATGTGGCACCAACATATTTACGGTTACGTCGTGTTTTTAGTGAAATTACTCAGTTAATTTTATCAATTACAATCACTCTAGCAAAACATGTTTTTTCCTAACTGTCCGTTTCCCGCCTCATGTTTTATCACTCCCTACTGAGGCAACCTTGAAAATTTTTCAAAAACAGGAACAAACACTTGCAAAATCAGCCCAAAAGCATTATTTATCTTATCTGGTGAAAAACAGCTGTTTTTGCTAGCAATACAAAAAAAGGCCTTCGGCCACGCACAGGACTTGCAGCCCTCACGCATGTGTACAGTCTTATTAGAACGCTTGCTGTTTAGGGTGGGACATACACTCGTAAACATGGAAAGTGAAATTCCAGCGTTCTTGTCAAATTTGATCACACTTTTAACAGCAGCTAATTACGTTGCTTACCAATAGATTGTCAACTAAAATGCACAACAAACTTTTTATATTTCAACTACGTAGGAATTGCTTTCATTTTACGCATTTATCGGATACGTCACTGTGAGGTCAAGGCTGCAAGTACTTTTGCGTTATAATCACACCGATCGCAAGTTGTGGGAAGAAACGTTGTGCTGAAGCTGTCGAAACCAAGTTGTAATTTCAAAAGTGTTTTGTTTTCAGGGACTTATAATAATATTCGCATGCGTGTCTGCTGTTAAATTCTCTGAACGGATTACAAGAAGTTTGAAACTTCAAGCATTGTAATTGCACCTTTGCGTTCAGATAATCCTTTGACTTGAAAGCAAACGTTGACGTCGTCAGCTGCAAAACACTCTCAGCAAAATGCTTGATTTAGAAAAGCTGTACGTGCTACAGGTGAAGCGTGATTTTGCGTTGTCAGAAAACTGCTATGACTGCTCAGCTAATTGTGAAATTCCTTGTACGAGTGGTAAAAATTTGTAAAATATTTTGACCTTGATGACACACTAGAATGTGACGTATCTGATTACCAACGATGGATAAATTTCTATTCGGATTCTTACAATGTACATGGGAAATCTTGTGAGCCCAAGGAATCCCGCTGTCACGGTAGGGAGCTTGGAGGTCTNAATCTCAAACGCAATGTCACCGAATTGATCAAATAATTAATTTTTTTTTGAATTTTGGAACAGATCTTGGACATGCAAATTTTTTCTTAAGTCCTTGTCTAATTCGAAAGCTCCCGNGAAAGATTTTTGCAAAAATGGNGTCTGATCTGGAGCAAGACTAATTTTTAAATGGCTCCCAATACTCATTGTACTGTACAATACAGTAGCCTAATGGTAAAAAAAANTATCTGTTAAATCTAAACCAAAATCTTCGTCAACGTTGATATTTGGCTGCTGCTTCTTCTTCGTCGTTTGAGCGAGTTCTTTCAATCCACTGCTGGGTTGCACTAGATCTTTGGGTAGGTATTGAGCAGCCATTCAATTCTTTCCTCATCCAGAACCGTCAGGCCATATGTTCCATGGGAAGGTCGATGGATTGGACAATGAAGGACAATTCATGGTCAACGGTCTGTGCTTCTGAACCACGTTTATAGATGCATTCTTTGTCTGTTGTTATTTAAGAGAGGTAAATATAAAACAAGCTGATTACTGTCTGCGGATGCAATATTTGTTACAGCAGATAGGCTTGTGCTATTTCATGATATACATTGAAAACTCAGCGCTGATAAACCACAGCTGTCGTTTCAAAGCAAACTAGGAAATTGCCAGATTTTCCCACCAATCGTTGTACCAGCCAAATAAGGTAGCTTATCAGTTTGGAAAGGTATTGGTTACGTTCAATAGTTCCTTTAAACTTTCAGTTACACGACTTGAGTAAGGCGGCACTTACCTCTGAAAAATCTGTCCAATACACGATCAGTTTCCTGCAGAAGCTGCCAATGAGTTTGCTAGATTCTTGCCCCGAGTTATGAGTTTTCAATAATGCATTCCTATTTTCACTTCTGCCTTTCCTTTCAATGTTGCCATCAGGCAATAGAAAATAAACTTCCAAACAAATAGAGCACTTTTGCACAGCCCAGCGGCAAATCGAGAAATGTTGGTGAAAGCGATTGCATTTGTGATTAAGGCTGGGCATTTCTCACGGGAGAAAAAACAACGGAACCAGACCCGCAACCAGGTGAGTGGGTGGGTGGGGCAACCGGGAATTTGGTCCCCCGAAATTTTCTAAAACATGCTTACTTGTAACAAGCAACAACAACTTGCAATCGTTTTGTAACCCCTCCCAAAAAATATCGGCTGATTACGGACCTGAACGGAACAGTAGTATTATCACGAAAGAATGGCATTGTTGATAGTATTCGATAATTTTATTATTTTTTAAATTTTAATATTTAAACCAGACACAAAGACCATAGAGCATAAGCACACACTGTCTGCACAACGCAGGTTGATAATAACAGACACAGAATGTTTTGCAAGGGCGTTAGGGGTAGGACCACAGGATTACACACATTTTTCTTAAAACAGTTGTTCATTAATTCGTAACACTTTGTACAACACTACATTACAGACATTTCTTAACACAGTTATTAGCTAACTCGTAACACTTGGTACAACACTATACATCCAAGATAGGACACGAAAATCTCAGTAAGAATTAGAATCCAACCTTGGCCATGGCCAGCAGGTGAAGTACGAATGCCTTGTGGCCTGCACACGTTCTCAACTAACACTGTAACATCTGAGCACTCAGTCACCAAGTGAAATGCGGTTGCAGTGTTCAAAGCACAAGGACCAGGCCCGTAACTAATAATATTCGAAGGACGCTTGTCAGGTTCACACAAAGCTAATCGCTTTCTGACGAACACAACCGTCCTGCGACAGAAGAAACACTTGCTCCATTGTTTCGCAATGACCATTTCCGCTGGTAATGCCTTCAACGCAGTAATGCTGCGAAGAGGTGAGGGATTACCAAGTTGGAGGGCTAACTGCACAGGTTGTGCCCGCAGCATCTACTGGTACAATAACACTGTGTTTGCATAAATCTTCGAATGCCATGTAATAAGTCAAAATTGGACAGAATTAATTTACCGATCAACTAAAATATTGGAAAAATCAAACATTAAGTCGAAATTTTTCCAAGTACAGTTCCTGGGTTTGATCACAGGTTGAATCGCCAATGAACAATCGTGAACAAACATCACATGATCTTGAGGCGAAGTTAACGGGTTCAATCATCAGCAAGATGACCAACAATGACAATAGTGAGCTAACAATGATAATAATGACATGACAACATAAGCAGGTATGTTCACGCACAGGGTTGAATAGAAAATTTGTATTGTTTATAAACGGGGAGGGTTCACCCGTGGTTTTGCGACAACGTGACATCTTTCCGCAATCTGGCGGAAGTAGAAATTGACCCAAACCCCCCCACCATCTGTTTTGTATCGTGCCATGTTCTCCATGGAATAAAAATGTAGGTGGTGATAATTTTGCAACGTCACTTACAGTGAAACAGGATCCTTAGAGGAACAACGCAAACGTTTGGCCGAAATCAGTTCAGTAGCACGCCAACAAATATTTTGCATATACACCCGACAATACACAGTGTTATATAACGGGTTTCTCGCAGTGGGGTATTTCCATTCGTGCATACATCGTTGCGAAAGCCAACAATTCCATGACAGTAAAAAGTGACAACACAGCACACCGGTATACTTCGGTAACTTGATTCAACACTGACCTCAGAATCCTGCATAACCATGTTGCTGCTAATGGTGGGTCACAAGCCCACTACATTTTGAGAATTGGTTTGGGGGTGCTTTGGAGTACCTTGATATGACAGAAGCTGAACTGGATGCAATATTGACTGAGTCAGAAGATGACATTTTATTGTTTGATCAGTTAGACTGCGTATTGCAGGCCATTAAATCTGTGCGTTTTGATTGGTCCCAATGTCCTATACAGAGACTACAAAATCATTTGCAGGCCAAGGGTTTGAAGATAGATGTTTTAGAAACTAATCCCATGTTTTTCAAGGCGTTCAAGCAGAAAATGTAGAAAGAATTTCAATATTCCTTTTTCTGATATTGTCAACTTCTTCAGTATGTGAACATACAAATTTTTTGCTGGTAAGTCATGCGGTTTTGGGAATTTCTTGTAAATACACCAATAGATGAGAACACTTATGAGTGGTTGAAAACATTAATCGACATGTAAGCTGGCCGCAAAGAATAGTTAATTTTATTAAAAAGAACACAAATTGGTCATGGAACAGGTAGAAGAGCAAATACTAATTGAAAAATCTTTTTGTGTAGATTATCTGGGGCTTATACAATTAAAATGACAGTAAAGACCACTAAAAGCTGTGTAGAAAAGTTGATAGCAGAAGGATTAAATGTTTCTGAAATCACAGTATTGACACCGCTTGTGATTTCGACATCAACTCAATTGCACAGTGACNAGGTGGATCAAGCCTTTCAANTTGTTGAAACTGACCTAGCAGNTTTAAGTTTAAAGACGCTGTTTGAGAACTATTTGTAAGATATTGGTTGTACTAAGGATGAAGCCAAAGCAGTTGTGTCAAGCCTTGAAAAAGAAAAGTTTATTAACTGGCGAACCAGCTTGTGCATTACAAGTGATCAAAAGTGTGAATTTTGATTGGGATCAGTGTCCTATAAATGTGCTGTAAGATCATTTACAGGAGAAGAATTTAGAATTAGAACTTTTGGATGATAACCCAGTGTTGTTCTCGGTGTTCAAGCGAAAATTGTACAGTAAATTTCGAGACTCTTTTCAATTATATCGACCTCTTCTTGAACTTGTAAATATCAAATTTTATCGCTGGCAAGTAACTTGGTTTTGGGAATATTTAGTAAACATTCCTATAACAGCAGACACCTATGAGCATATTTACACTATGATAGATCTGTAAAAATAACGTGGTTTAGACTTGATATAGGAGTAAAGTTGAAAGCGAATAACTTTCTAACTGATAAAAGAAGTACAAAACATACCCTTGTTTGGATTTTATGGAACGACCTCTGTTGAGATTAATTAAGAACGTATTGTGGTTACATTCGATTTATGTAATGGTACCCGTGTATGATTTGTAGTAAGTACTATTTGAATGTTATGAAAAAATAATACGTAGCGATGTAAATCTTAGAATTTTTCAAAACTATATTTGCAATATTAATAGTTGATTCATCCCTCGACAGAATTGCTGCGGGAGTTTCTTTTCACTTGTATTATACTGAACATGGATTGTAAACTATCGGTTATAATGTATACTTTCTGATCTATTTGAGAAGAGACTTCCCCTGTGATTATTATGTGTTTGCTA
>JGI24159J19872_10005953_pt1 | contig 15803 bp, 10 predicted proteins | sample Ectturendosymbi4_FD_19872 | JGI IMG/M metagenome (IMG submission 19872) | reverse complement strand
TGTTTGGTGCCGCAGTGCTCATACCCGCCTCATTGACCCCGCCATCAACGACGCCTTGCGAAATGTGACTGGATGCCTGCGACCTACACCAACGGACAACTTTCCAATCCTCGCAGGCATCCAATCTGTTGTGCTTCGTCGCAGTGGAGCCACACTATCTCTAGGACGCCGTACCATGGAGCCTGGGCACCTGCTTCACTCAGCGCTCACCCGTCCATCGAGTGCAGATGCACGGCGCATCAAATCGAGACACCCATTTGTGCCCACCGCACAGCAACTCATCAGTTTTTCTGACAACAACAACATACGTGCGACGCAGTGGGCGAATCATCAATGGAATTCGGAGCAGGCGGACAACCCCACAAGATCCCGCGTTTTAATTCCAGACACCGGTACCCATCCTCCCGGAAAGACCATCACAAGAAGAGCCTGGGTCCGTCTCAACCACCTCCGCACCGGTGTCGGACGTTTCCGCTATTGTTTGTACAACTTGCGTATGGCCTTCTCTGCGGCCTGTGAGTGTGGTGCAGAAGAACAAACCGTCGACCATGTTGTCCTCCAATGTCCAATCCATCGACCTCCCCATGGACTGCACAGCCTGACGGTTCTGGACGATGAGACAACCGAATGGCTGCTCAACACCTGCCCCGAAATCTAGCGCGACCAAGCATTTGATAAAAGAACTCGCTCAAAAGAAGAAGAATCATTCAGGATTTTTGATCAACTTGTGCTTGCTCAGAAAACAGAGTTGCCCTGGAATTTTTCACCCTATTGTAATATTTTTTATCATTCAGGATTTTTGAGCAACTTGCGCTTACCTTGAAAGCAGAGTTTGCCCTGAAAATTGTCAAGCCAGGGGGCTGCCGCCCTCCCAGCCTCGTACACCTATGTCGGTGTAACTAATTTCCCCGAAGGAGTAATTGCATGTATGCTAAACACGGTTTCCAATGTGATCTTTTGCTTAAATCTGATCTCATGTGCAAAACAAATGTTAAAGCTTTGAAGGTCAAAAAAATGTTGATGATGCAAAATTGTCCCGAAATCTTACGCACTTCTGAGAGTCTTCAGGTAAAGCGCTGTTCTTCCCTCAAAAAACAAAAATAAGTAGGTGTTGTGCCAAGTGAAATGCGTAAACTTTTGTCCTACCTGAAAATAACAACTAAGTTGCCTGTTGTTTAGGAATGAGTTAAGATGCAAAATATTTTGCCGCTTAACAGAGTTATTTACAAACAAAATATTGCACTTGAGCTGGCAAGCCTAGAGATGGTTTCTGAGGTGTAAGTAGTAGGAGAGAATGGCTCACTGTCAATGAGCTGCCAGGCCTAAAGATGGTTTTTAGACGAGCTGCTCGACCTGGAGATGGTATCTGAAGACGTTTCGCGCACAGTTGCTTGATCAGAGCCGTTGGCTCTTTTAGAGCTGGACGAAGCAGAATACGATGGCTCACTGTTAATGCTAGATGCGTAGTTGATTGCAAGCAAGTATTTTTCGTTCATGTTCAACACTGCTCTTAGCTATGAATGATTGATTCATATGGACTATGGAGAGGAGTGGTGACAGTACACACCCTTGTCGCAGTCCAACATCCACGGTGAACGGTGTGATTTAATTCCGTCAATTCAGACACAAACTTCTGAGCATGAATGCATTGACTTGATGGGCAACAACAATTGGCCGTAAACGCCATACTCCCCCAACAACACGCACAGCTTATCCCGACGGACTCGGCCGTACACTTTCTCAAGGTCGTCAAAACACACGTAGACATCTTTTGTATCCCAAGATTTCTCGAAAATTTGTTAGAGAGTGAAAATTTGTTCTGTAGTGCTACGTCCAGGGCAAAAACAGCACTGTGTATCCAACTAAAAAGCACTTAAGTTCAGTAGAAAGGAATATACGTGTGCTTATTCTTCCTTTACGTAATTATTGCTTACCTTCGCGTTTTTTCCTGACTTTCCGATATTTCTGTGAACTGTTGAACTAACTAATTGTGTAGGCGCATGTTGTGGGGGCGTTAGGTTAAAAATGCCTTCAACCAGATTTTAAAAAAATATTAGGGACAGCGGTATTTCCCGTAATGAAACGTAGCGGAATATTTAACTGAGATTTTGCTTCTTGTACATCCTCACGTTACTGTGACTCTTGACGCATCGTCGAACTTTGGTGCTGTTGTTTAGGATGTTGCTACATCAGTCAGACAGCAAGCTCTCCTCGTCCAATGGGAAAAATTACAGGCTGCAACATTTGGTAAGATTTGAAGTTTGTTTTTCAGCAATACTTCTATTCAGGTTTTGTGAAATCTGTTAATTTCCTTAAAATATTTAAGAAGGTACAACAGAAGTTTTGCGAAGAATGTTTCTATTTTCTAGGTTTACTGCTGGTGTATGTTTTATCGCTCTTAGGAGCAACGGGCTTGTTACTTTGTTTAATTTGTCATTTCCAAAGGGGACATATACCACTCAGAATGTACTGCTTAGGTGGAAAAAACTGAGTCAAGCGATGGGTTTTTAAAATGCAGTGGTAAGCAACAAATTGATCGAGCTAAATACAGAAAACTACGAGGGACTGATGATATGCAGCAGTGAGCAAACGTTCTGTGTAGTATTCTGTATAGATCATAGCCACACGTGTCTCGTACTACAACCATCACCAACGAACGGTTTGGCATGGGAAGACTTCACAACATTTTCAACTGTACTGCTTTCAGCGTGCCTTTTCTGGTACTTTACTGAATTGCTACTTTGGCAGAGATTTGTAATTTAAATGCTTGTGTTTCTAGTTTTTCGCTGGAAGTGCAGCAATTGACAACGCCAAGGTAAAAGTGAACACGGCGTTACATTGCTCTAACCGATTTGCAAACACCCGAGCTCATTTCACTAAACAAACCTGTATGCATACCTGTAATGCGTCAGCTTTTCTCCAGAGGAATTTTGGTATGCAATTAGCAGGTAATGAAGATGATCGTGAAAATGTTTCACCTCGGAGCCAATGTCGGACTGGCGCAGTACTGCTGCGAAGCCACTTCGATTCTGTTCGGGGAATTCCATGTGGTGAACACGAGTGAGTGTCCCTTTTTTAGGATTTGTTGCTTCTTTTCATTCTACTTCCCATGTTTTTACTAACAGCATGACATTAAAGCCTGTGTTTGCTTATTCCGTTGTTTTGAAATATACACTAACAGGACAACACAGCGCAATCCACTCTTCGGAGGAGAAAAACGAGTAAGTTCTCCCTAAATGGTTGGCGCTATGAAAAACTGAAAACCATAACAGGTTAAGAAGGTTTACAGATTTTTATTTAGTTGCCTGACTTGTTCATTGTTATGGAAATAAAGACATCAAGTGGAGAAGATTGGGTTAGTACGCTCATTTTTTACTTCATAGCTTGCAGCTCCGATGCTTTTTAAAAAGTTTAATTTTATACAATATGAATTTCAATCTTATCCTTCGCCCCATGTTTTATTTCAGCGTGATGATATGTCAGCAACTGATGTTTCCAGCGGTTTTGAAAAATGGTCATGAGCTGATTCAACTAGTCTTACGGGAAGATAAGTTGACTCACCTTGTGTTTGACTGATTCTGAATAGATTATAGCAAGGAACAAACATTATCGTATGTTGACAAACGAACAAAAATAACAGTCGGTTGCAATTTTTAAACAAAATCCACTAGCATGTAGGCCTATTACACATGAAACACATCGTCTAGGTACAGTACTGACAAAAAAGTAAGTTGTGTCTATGCAGTCAAGATGTGCCCAGCTGGAGCATTCATTGGATGTGCGAGAGCTCTTTCCTGCAGGGCAGCAGAAGAAGCATGCAGGGCNAACACTTTACACTCATTTTCCCTGGATTTGCTGTTTGTCCAACTGTCTTCGCAAATGCAGCAGATATAGTGCTGGTTATATACGTTTCCACTGATGTCGCTATCTGACTCCAGCAGCGACATCTCACAACCAGACTCTTCGAAAGAGCTCGGAAGACGCGATGTTTTCAGTTTGTTTAGTGCTTTCTTTGTGCTTAAACTTTTTTGTTGTTTTCTTTTGGAGAAGCTTCTGGTTTTTACTTTCTTTTTATCAAGTCTATTTTTTCTCAAGTGTCCGTAGACAGTGCGTTCTAGGGATTTCAATTGTGCGGGATGGATTGTCGAGGTCACGATTCCATGAGGGTGGGTTGTCAAGGTCACGATTCCATGTTTTCTCCACACCAACGAAGCTGTGAGGGAAATATGTGATTCATGATTGTCCGCGATCAAAAGGACGGGATTTTCGATACTGCATTTTGTTAATTCAATGAAGTGTTCAATATGTTTCATGAAGGTTTCTTCGTTTATCCATCCACTTTTGCAACACATCCAGCTGAACCCAGTGGCGCTGCCATTAGCATAGATTCCTTTATGAAGTGAGACCATGGTAAATAAAGTAAGATGGGACTATGTTTCCAATTGCATGTAGTATGCCAATCCTTGTAACGAGAGTTCCACATTCAGTGGAAGTCGCGAGACCAAATTGCTTAGCTCCTTTCAAGGCAAACAATTGAAATGGACTTTGCGTTGTGAAACACCCGGTGTCATCCATGTTGTAAATGATTCCTGGTGAAAGTAGTTCCTTACCATGACGTCTGAGATGTCCTTGGAGAAGACGCCAACGGTGGAGCGGTTACATCAGTATTTCTCAAACTTTTCTTCCATCGCCCCCTTTTCACTCTCGACACATCGTTGTCACCTCACAAGCCTGATATAGCAAACACAAGGTAGTGTTGCGATCGGAAAGCCCGAGCGGCATGTGCGCAAAGCTTCGCACTGTGGCAGCAAGCAACAATATAGACCATGCGCTGCAATCACTGTTTGCGTACGCTAGTCGTTATGTTCAATCGTTCACACGTTAGTATCGGCAGAGATTCCACGCCGCAATCACTCTGTTATTGCTTGTTTGTGCCACATATATGGGTGTTATTCTTCGCGCACATCCCGTTCATGGTGAATAGCACATTCAACGCAGCGCCAACTGAGAGGTTGCAACAGCAGTATTTTTAAAGAATTGGATGTAAAGAAATCGGTATACACCATGGTACACACCATGGTCCCCAGTTCAGTGTGATGTGATGGGTGTGCTTGGCGGCCTTCACAAAACTTCGATATATTGGGAGACATTTTTTCTTTGGCCAGTATTTTCATTATAACGCTATTCAGCACTTCTACCTTTTGTGTACCGCAGTTAACTCGATGATCGATTAGTGGTTAAGCGTTTTCGCCCCTTTGTGTTGTTTCGCCCCCCATCGCACCCTTTGTTTTGTTCGCCTACTTTCCTTCAAAATCGTCCCCAAGGGAGCGATTTCGTCCACTTAGAGAACCACTGGGTTAGATGATAGTACTGGTCCAAGTGTTGTAGCTTCAGGAGATCTTAATGACAACTTAGGGCGTTTCATAAGCGACGACATCCACTGGCTTCCTGCCTTCTCGTCAGACCAGTTTTTGGGAATGATGACTTGGTTTTGTTTTGCTCAGCATAGTCGTAAACTAGCATTTTTACTTTTTCCATAGATAAGCCATGATGTTACTTTACCACAGTAATGCAATATTGCGCGAACTCCTCCATTTCATCCGTGAAAATTTGTTGATGTTTTGCATATCTCATTTTTACTTTGTGCCAGGAGCCTTTGAAAACCTTTTTTAAATACCGTCGAAACGTTGGATTAATTCCAAACACTTTTGCAGCGCTACGTGCGGATGTACCTGCATGCGTGACACTTGTAGCTTGTTCAAACAAGTGTACTGGAAATTATTCTCGATTAACTTTGTTTACATTTTTCCCCATGTTTGAGCAGCAATATCAGATTATCTTTACAAAGTTCTCTGTAAACTCAACATACCGTTCTGCCATTATAAATCACAAAAAACTATTCAGCATCTAAATCCTTCAAAGACATGTCATGTTTAATTACTGTCCGAAGTAGGGTTAACTGGCTCACTGAGTCAGCTAGGACAACTGCCAGTGAATCAACTATGCTTTCAGTACCTCTGATCAGAGAAATGTCTACCAGTAATTTTCTGCTGAGAAAAAGCTACCAAAACCATACGGAATATCCAGCCATTCTTAGGTGCAACCTGCCAAAAATGTTTTTGTACTTGCATCTACAAGAAAGACATAACCTTATGTACTAAACCTACTTTTTTAGTCAAAAATAAACTTTCTGGCATACATGTCAGCCCTGAATAGTAGTCTACTTGGCTGCGTTTATAGAATGTAACCGATGAAATCCTTTTTCACCTTTATGCATGGCTGATTTGATACTGGCGGTGAGTCAACTATGCTGCTGAGTCAAAGAACCCAACCTTCCCCGGACTTCTATAAAATTTGGCAAAATTTGTGTAACAGTTTCCAGTCCCAACCATCTTTGCAAGGAAAAGCCTTAAGATCAAGTCTACTGGACAATGGCATGACATGCCAAGTGTCAATGCTGCAACATGATTTGATACACTATTTGAACAGTTTGCTAATGCGTTTGTTGCACTGATATAATGGATTACTTTTCTTAACAGTCTGAAAACAGTAGTTAAGAAAACAAGTTTGATGCATAGACAGTGAAAAACTTCCTTGTGACTAATGTCACTTGCAGCCTAATAGGTACAATCAAACTCTTGATTTTCACAATGTAGACCCGCAGTCTATCATTACTGTTGTAAGGCTAGGTGGTAGCCGAGGTGATACCTGGGAGCTTCTGGCATCTGTAGTTTACAGCAGGGTTGCGGAGCCGAGAAAAAAAGAACTATAAAAAAGCAAGGGCAGTTACCTTTCGTATGGGCTTACGCTGCTAGAAATATTTTGGTATCTCTAAAAAGTTGTGTGCAGTATGCAACTTCTTAGGTGCCTTTGGCAGGAATACAACGGCAAGAATTGCAAGTTTTACATTAAAATCCTTTCCCCTAGTATAATTGATGGTCGTGACCGCAGAGCTTTTGCTGCGTTGGGGTTGTGTGCTGCCGAACAGGTTTTTTATTTTTCCACTTTTTTCATCCACAACTACACGAAAATCTTAGACAACAATTGCGAATCTTGTGTTATAAAGTGTTTTTTTGAAATTCTCGGAAGACGCGATATTTTTACTTGGTAGGCAAGAACGTTGCGTACGTTTTTCTCAAATGGTGGATAATGCGGTAAGATGTTTCATTGCAAGCCGTGCAAATATTGTCAATTAGTTGCCGCCTCTGGTTGTCTTTCAAGTGGTTTGACGTTCCAGTCTGTTTTTGAATGAAGCAGGACGAATTTTCATGCTGGCTCTTTTTAGTGAATACCACAACCCTGTCATCGGTGACCATATCATTCCGTTGTCGATCCCGTGCGCCGTGTCGCTGGATCTGCGATAAAAACGACTGACGGTCATGGCCGTGTGTTTGCCATTGTGTGATACATAAAACAAGACCTCAGTTTTTATTTCGTTTATCAGATTATGTCGCAATAAGTTTCCGAATCCACTGCGAGAGCATCAAAGATTTTTTACACGGTTTACAACTTGGAGAAGTGCCGAAATGTAAAACGTAGGTCATATCGTAACCGCATTGTGCATTTCAAAACTAACAGGTAAGGGGCTTGCTTCACTTTTCTGTAAATGAACCTTTACGCATGTTTTCGCGGTTGTTCTGAGACTAGTGACATGTACTGAACATCAAAAATGAGCTATGGGTGGCGATAGCTCAGTGGCCGAGTGCCCGCCTCTCAATTGAAAGGTTTGGTGTTCGGCCCACGACCACTGAGTGAATCGCCGTAACGCTCCTTGGGCAAGAGCGTTCACTTCAATCGCCCCGGCAAGAAGCAAAGCTCAGGCTTCGGCCTGCCGCCAATTGCTGTCACCCAAAATAAATAAAAAAACACATCAAAAACGTCATAACTGCATCTTACTGGTAATCTCCACCTTCGTAAATTACTCCATTGAGATTCACTGCTGAGCAACTGTTGTACCACCAGCCACCTCCACCGTAGCGAGCGCAGCTGCCTGATAAAGCACAGGAATAGAAGTCACACTACTACGTTGATGTGTTTGGTTCAACTTAGTACAATGCCCTTAACATCTTCCCTGGAATTAATATCTGAAACTTTGACTGAAACATGTATTTCAGGATGATAGCCAGGGGTGGAGGATCGACTGATTGTCCGGTTTCAGGTCTCGTCTCGTCCTCGAACACAAGTCTCGGTCTCATGTTGTTTGAAGTCTCCGTATCAAGTTTGAATCAAGTCTCGGTCCTTGAAGTTACAGTGTCGACTATATAACTGATGGTAGCTCATAACAAATTAGACCAGGTGTTGTCCAAAGTACGGCTTGCGAGCATATTTCACATGGTCCGCGACTTTGCTTTCAGGTTGTGTTCTGTATGACCTGCCGAAACTGGATTACGCTTCTTCGTCAGAGCAACGGCGGTTTCCCCCTACTTAGGCGTAGGGATGTGCATTATGGAACATTTAGAGGTTCTAGAATATTCCGGAATCTTTATTTCGAATCCAGAATATCGAATCCTTTTCCGGAATAACTTATTAGGAGCAAAATGAGCTGATCGCCCAGAGGTTTAGAACGCTGATCAGCGATAACCAGACCTGTTAATTAGCGCGTAACATCACTTGTTTCTTACTCAGGAGCATAAAGAGTGTCACTGCAAAATTTATTGCGACTGCAAAACTTATTGAAACCAAAACCATTTGTTTTGCCGACTTCTCAATTTTTCACGTATATTTAGTCCAAATTTATTTCGAATCTAAATATGCGAAAAACTCTAATTTTTGGATTCCCTACTTAGATGTTTCCCGCTGTCTTTGGACGTGCTAAGAGCGAAAATGAGCACAAAAACCGTCGCAAAGGAGTATTTCTACTTCAAACCCTGAAGGAAATGCCCAGACTATGCTAACTATAAAAATATGAGAAGGAAATGTTGACCCGCGGGCACCTTCATATAGTCAAATTTAGCCCTCAGTGCAAAACACCCCTGATTTAGACGATAAGATTCATACGTACCTTGCAAGTACCTGTCGTTATCGCGATCAAAGGTGGAAAAAGCCATTCCTTGATGCTTTGTTAAAAACACATCTTCGCGGTGTCCGAAGTTGTGCCCGGAAAACCCATCGCCTATGTCCCGTGTGCTGCCGGGCCGGTATCCGCCTATGGTCAGAGTGTAGCGCGTTTCCTCTGAGCCGACACGGAAATGTGTATACACTGCAAAACTTCACATATATAAATTACACCGTTGGTTTTGCACATATTTTCTGACATTGNAGCTATGCATAGATTCAGCAACATATGTATTAATTTATTGCNCAATAGTTAAGGTCTGTCTGCAACATAGCTGCAGTGACACAGTGACAAGGAAGATTTCTGTTTNCTTTACGGCCGCCGCTGTTGTTGGTGCAATGATACAGAAAGTCGTATATTGGCTATGTTCCTACCTGCAAAANAGCATATGTCCNGTTAGATTTATGAGTGGTTTTACGTCATTTGGCTTTAACTGCTTTCGTAGTGTCACTGTCACGGTTAACATAATTTCGATTTGTGGCCAAGTCACCGAGACAGTTTCAGAAGTTCAAGGTGCGTGAGTTTCAGCTACGAGAAAACAAGTTATTAAAAGGCCCTCCAAATAAATAAAAATTGCAAATAACTGCTTCAGCTGGTAACAAGTTGAAATCGTATAAAACCTGCAAGGCTGCACTAATTGTGTATGCCTGGACAGAAGCAATGCTGTTGTGTGGGAGTCATTACAGATCACACTGTGAACGTTGCAGTGCAATTATATCCATTATCCAAAGACCTCACGAAAAAACGTTAACATAGAATATCCATGAAACCGGAACGCCGAAAGAGGTAGAGTAGATCTGAGAAAGCGTTTTTATACTTTAGAATATTTTTGCAATGACGAAAGCATAAACATAAAAGAACAGGAAAAACACACAATTGCAAATGCTTGCTTTTGGAAGTCTAGAAACTTGATTATTGAAGCAACATTGTCATCAGCAACTATAGCAAGAGTGTTGGAATCTTTGGCGCTGATGCGAGTCAACGTATTAGCCATGCAGATGCTGGGGCAAGCAAAATATTTTCGTATAGACTCGTTTAAGTTACGTTAAATAGCAAACGCTTTGCTTGGGATCATTTGAAGTACTAAACGTTACTCTTGGCTGATCCATATTGTCTGCTGCGTCTTGAATTCCCTAAGGACTGATAGTCAGTGCCGAATTAAGGTAGCGCGAGGCCTGCAGCATATCAACAGCGCGGGGCCGCGAGTTCAAAATACACTTGAACAAGTGAACCACTGTTAAATCATAAATTCTTTGAGCATCCATGTGACTACGGTTAGGCATAATGAAGTTCGTATATACGAAAAATCTAATCCTAAATAGCAACTGATGGAGAATACGTGGGCTAGATAATATTTTTTTACCAATATACGTATCTTATTACGAAGAGGGAGTACATTACCGTACAAGTCACAAGTACAGTTCAGAAACAGTAATTAATGCTTCTAGACTCCAACAACTTTGATCATTGCTATATCTAGAATAGTGGTTCTTTACCCTTTCTTTAACGCGCCCCCCTTGAGTAATTGTCTTAGCTAATAAAAACAACTTATACGATATTAGTTGCTTGTTAATTATTATTTATGGTGAAGACTAGGTAACTTGATAAAACAAGGTGACGAAAGATGTGACTAGAAATAAGAAGTATGATAAATCATACCCCATCTTAAATCACAGCTACGCAGTTAAATCCTAAAAACCCCAGATCTTCAGAAGAAAAACCCAGAAAGGCATTGAATTGGCATTCAAAACCCAGAAAGCCATTGAAAACCCCAGATAGATTTGGCACCACTGGTCTAATAGTTTCGATAGTACTAATAAGGTAACGCAGCGTGTAGAACAGGTCAATGTGAAATAATTACAATCAAGCAATATCTGGATATTGCTGCAATTTGGCCTCATTGCTCGACTGGTCTCATAATGTTGCAAATAACTGTAAAATACTTTTCATTTTCAAATCACAGTAGTCTAATGTAAAAGAATTCAATTGAAAACCTTTGCTTAATTGCTTGTGGCAAATTTAGCAAATTCAATACATCTAATCAGGCATGAATATTAGGGGAGGCGAATTCCCTCTTGAGAGTTTTTCAGAGATATCATGAGGGCCCCCTTTTGAGAGTTTCGGACATAGTTTTGGAAAAATTTTGTTAAAAAGCGTATTAATCACTCTAGAGTAGGGGCGGGCAATTAGCGACACGCGGGCCACATGTGGCTCGCCAAATCGTTGTCGGTGGTGCGCGGAAGCATGCAGGAAAAGTCTTCAAATCTGAAATTTGCTCGAACATATCACAGCGAATGTCAGTGCTGAGGCTATCTTGAGGCGAGACATACTTCTGTTTCCATCGTTATCGCTTTGTCCATCTCTACGCAAAACTTTTCTGTGTGCCAGTGTTGTTTTGTTTATTTATTTTTCGATCAACTAGGAGGTACGCTCCTCCACTAACCACGTTCTTCTCAAAGTGGCCCCTGAGCCAAATTTAGTGCCCACGCCTGCTCTCGGGTCATATTTAATAGGTTCTGAAGCAAGTCGGGAACCTTAATTCTAATATCCACCCTTGCATATAATAAAGAACAAATTTAACAAAGGACCGCGACCCCCCAAAAGCACGGGGTCCGTAGCAATTGTTACATTTGTTACTATCGTTAATGCGGCACTGCTAATAGTTCTCTGAAATTCAGGTAAAAACGAAAAAAAGCTGCATCGAGTATAAAACAAGGTCAGATCGATAAAAAATATTCGTTTTCCCCACACTGTTTTTTTAGATGTAATTCAGGTGTTGAGGGTAAAGCTGTATTCACACAGTATGCGTCCTGTGCGTTTTTTGGGCGCATGCGTCTGATTTCGTGACGTCACGTCCTTTTCTGATGCGTCTGGTATGGTCTGCGTTCAAGTAGAACCTGTGTCTATATTGACGCATCAGACTCACTGCTTTGACTCACTCTTACTCGAACGCAGACCATACCAGACGCATCAGAAAAGGACGTGACGTCACGAAATCAGACGCATGCGCCCAGAAAACGCCCAGGACGCATGTCTTGTGCATCCAGCTTAAAGCAGCGTTCGTGTGACTCTTAACGCTTCGCTGATTGCGTAATGGTACAGTACACTGCTTGAGTAAAAAGTTTATTTTTCGGGGGTAATCTGCTGCTTTGCGAAGATCGCTTGTGAGTCCATGCGCCATTTGTTTTATTTCGTTGGTTTAGAGTTGTCATGCGGTCACCATACAGTTTTGTTGTCTGACGTTCGAACCTATGCGCTACTGGTTTCTTGTTTGTCTCTGAAGAAATGCGATAAGCGCGTTTTTGTGACTGCCGTACCGTATCGGATTAGTGGAGTTTCTAACGATCACGTTGTTGAAACGTAAAATCGTCTTTGCAACTTTGTTCTACAGCAAGAAACCAGTTTAGCACTCAAAATATATTATTCTGCATATTCGAATATTTAAGTGCAGCGTCACTGTGTTGGCGCTGGCTTGGCTACATGTCTATGTGAAATCGCAAGACCAGCTTTAAGAACGCCGCTCATTTTTGTTTTATCAACAAGGGCTGTGTGCCATGATTATAGAACGAATTATGAAATACTTTCCATATTAATAATAAGCAACATCGAACAAGTACACGTTGTTCTGACTTGCAAACCTGCCCTACTAACGCAGGATTTAGTTTCTATTTAAATGAAAAGAATGAGCTCACCTAGTTTTTGGGATTCGATTCATTTGTAGTAACCAGCGTATGTCAGTTGTAATTTCTTTTAACAATCAGTTACATAGAACACTTCATACTACCTATGATCTTCAGTCCAGTCGTCGATATCGATCCTCATATGTTGGTGTGATCTAGTAGTGAGTTTGTGGATGTTTTCATTCCCGAGCCAGAAGTTGCTTTCTCCGTCGCAGCTTATATCGCCGAAACCATGCTTGTAAGAAATCCAGTTTTGGTTGAAGTCAAGCTTGTTGCTGATATGCTTCTGTATGATAGTCCAACCTCCACCGTCTGTCTGGTATACATTGTAATATTTTTCTTGCTGTGTGTAGGTCTTTACTACAGCTGGTCATCTCGACCGTGATGTAGGCTGTTACTGGTAATTACAGTTAAAAACGTGTTGCCGATCAGTACATGAAAAGCGTTTTAACAGCGGTTTGTTGAACAACAGCAAATCGTCGAAATTTTTGTGAAATCACCGCGGAATTACCAAACAGCAATCTGCGATTTTTAAAAGTGAAGGGTTCTCGATCATACTCTCCGTTGAATGATACTCTGAACTATACACACCAGTCGTAGAATGTTTGTTTGCGCCGTGTCAGTCGTTTGTATTTAATGGTTTTAAATTTGCCACTTGTATTGCAGTTAACGATATTACTATTAAACCCTTGAACATGGTAACTGACAGTTAACTGGTGCGACAGTACCGCTTGCACCAGTTATTTTCCTCTGTATCGATGCGAAAAAAAATCGCTATCTTGGAAATCGTGCATACCGGCAGTGACACTCTGGTGATTTTGTGCATCAGTGACCGCAAATTTTAAAAATATATATTTCATTAATTGCAAATATGTCTTTGCTTGTTTGTTAAGGCATTGCTTGGATGATATTTTTGTATTTCCATTGGTTTCCAAATACGTAAAAACCTGAGTTGTACCCGCACATGTATCTGTCAAAATCGAGAGCTTCTGTTAGAAACTTTTATAGTGCCTCTTGGTGAAATAGGTAGGAATGGACATATTGTTGACGATAAAGTGTATAAATACATCTCTAGAAGAGGTTACTCACGAGAGTATTGATAAAGGTAAGGAAAGTTTAAAGATAAAGCATGGTGTAGAGAAAAGGATGGAAAATGCTAGACTTCCCGAACACGTTCATCCAAGGATTCACCGGTCTAACAGAAGATGGTTTGAATAAAAAACGCTATACTCGAATAAGTCATGAAGGTGCTACCTCTTGATCGCAGAAAACTGCTTGTGGTACGCCGTCAGGTTCTTCTGTGAGGAGGTAGATTCCACTTTGGCGACCGCCTTTTAAGTATACATCTGCGCAGTCTGTGACGCACAAAGAAATATTGCTCAGTTAATTCATTTTCAATCAAGTAACTTCACTCCACCTTAAATCTTACTCAAATAGAGTTAATTTGTTTTGTCGCAAAATGGTAAGTAACCTATACTTGGTTATTTGAACCAGTGAGGCGAGTCGATGGCGCACAGACTGGGTACGGGTTGTGGCTAACGCCACTTAACATTCAACTCGGCATCAGTACAAATTCAGCGAACGTTAACATTTCGTCAAAGAACGTTTGTTTTTTTGACTTTGGGGATGGTGTATCTCAGACTTAACCTTTGGGCGATACCAGTCTCCACAGCTAATTTTTTGGCGTAGATATAATAGCTTGCTATCGCGAAAATTACTTTCGCAGTGGCTTAACCCTATATGTCTAATTTTCTCGGCGAAAACACGTATACAAAAACAAAAATCGAAAAATAAACTCAGGTTTCGAATATTGTTGTAGAAGTGCAGCAGAGGTTCGATAAGGAATGTTTCTGGCGACCAGAAGTTCTGATGTGTTTTATTTCCGATATCTTTTTGAGTCAAGTCGTACTTCCGGTTCATTTTAAAATTTTGATTTGGGGGTATAGCTGCATTACAACCTGTGAAACTCTTTGGAAAATAGCAAAAACGGAAGTTTCTTTTGAGACAGTTGCCTAAGCTCCAGTTACTGCCGGTGAATAATAAGCATTTTATATTATCCGCAAATTCAATAACTTGAAATACTTAGTGGGAGTGGACAGAAAATTGTAAGCATGGTATGCACTCCAACAGTCTTATACTGGACTTGGAATAAGATAAAAAGCATTCTACGTACATGATTTATTTCTACATATGTGATATACATTGTGCATGTGCGACCATATCATGCTTGATTTTAGTTCTTCAGAGGGGAGTGCCCAACTAAATTTGTAAAAACAGAAAAAGTATACAAAATTGTGCAAAAAAATTGTTTGGCAATTTTATGCGTACGCTTTTTTAGATCGGCCAAACGTTGCGGTTACTAATGCTTCAAGCACTGCAGATAAAGCTGCATCAAAGTGCACGATTAGATGGAGAAAATCGACACTGATGCATTGCCGATGGTTAGTGCACGATTTTGCATTCTCTAGTTCAGAGGTTCTTAAACTTTTTCAGTCACTCCCCTTTGGCGGTAGTCATTGATACTCGCGCCTCACCTAACCTCAAAATCGAACAAAAAAACAGAAAAACATTGTATTTGTCATTACCTGCTTAATGGGAAGGATGCAACTGTTTTTTGGAAACTAGAAATTTAATTCGAGGCTTTGTTGAAGGCAGCGCACATAGCAAATCGGCTTCACATTCGAGTTTGTTCTGAGATTTTGTATTGTCCGCTTTGCTTTGATTACGGCGTATATAGTGAAATAATAATAAGTTTACAAATGATAAAAAATGCATTTAATACTTTTCAACAATATTTCGTTGCCATACTCTCTCCCCCCTTGCGAACCTTTCACACCACCCAGTTTTGGAACCCAGATTCTAGATCGTGTCTCGTGTGCGCGGTGGTAAGTAAACTCTCCGACTTAATTTTGCGTTCATCACTTTGCATTGGCAACATTTGCCATCGATCTGTTGTCAATGTGGTGATGGCATTTTTGTACTCACAAGATATATTAAGAATATTGCTGAACCAAGCACAAGTTATGCGTTGTTGCGTGGTTGTTGTAACCAGGGGCGGATCCAGGGGG
>JGI24159J19872_10005951_pt1 | contig 15808 bp, 14 predicted proteins | sample Ectturendosymbi4_FD_19872 | JGI IMG/M metagenome (IMG submission 19872) | reverse complement strand
TCACATATCTCGGTTGCTGTGTTTTGTGCCGTAGTTGATTTTCTCAAGTCTTGTAATAGATTTTGATAAGTCTTGTAATAGATTTTGATGCGTTCCTGTAGAGCCGTATGAGTTGCTAGCAATGCAGTGTATTTGGTTTTGCGTTTCCATTTGCTTTTCTATTCTTTATGCGTTGTTACATTATCATAGCTCGACGTGACACGACAAGATTGCACCAGTCAGGCTACTGCCTGCAGCAAGATTGTCGTTAAATAAATAAATAATAATAAAAAAAGCAAGTCTCTGACAAATTAGCCTCAGCACAAGTTGGAGGAAATCTTAGATTTGAATATTCGTTCTGAATGCTTCCGCGGGCCATTGAAAACGCTGCGGCGGGCCACATGTGGCGCGCTAATTGCCCACCCCGGAATTAGATGGTTCTGTGATAAAGAACTTTCTCAAAAACCTTGATAATACTGGGAGAACATATTGGTCTATATGCAGGTGAGGAACTTGAGTTATGAACTTCAAGAAGTGGAGTGATGTAGCTAATTTTCCAGGAGTCCGGGAATTCCCCAATAGTCATGCATTTGTTGAAGAAATTGGACAACCGATCTGACACAATGCAGCTGGCTATTTTCAAAAATTGGATGGAATGCCATTGGGAAAACTGTTAGAATCATTTTAAGGTTTTTAATGAGAAGTTGGATTTCATATGCATCAGTAGGAGCTACAAATAATGAAGTTATATGTTTAATGTGTGCTCGCGTACAGATCAGGTGCTCTGACCTTGTTTCAACAGGCGAAGGTTTCGTCCTGCAGCGTGCGGACCACAATTTTGTTTTTCTGTTGCCGTGCCACCGTCACAGTATTTTTTGTTGCTGCTAATCAGAAGCCTCTTGTAAATAAAGATTTGTGAATCAGAAAATCCGTGAAAACGAGTTTCAAAAAGGGTGAGAGCTAATTCCTTGCCAAACTAAAACATCAGGTAGTTTAGTCGAGAGTCAGAATAGTACTCATATAACGGCAATAAGGCTGCCTCGTTGTCAGTAGCGTTTGGGAAACAGCTGTTCTGCCATGCAACGACAACCTTTACTGGCCACCCAAAACCGCTACATTGGTTCCGCATACCGGGAAAGCTACACGACGATTGGTCGCTGCCGTGAACGTTCAACGCTGCTGTTCGACGTTATTCGTTAGTAAACTGTTTTATGCCATACGTTGCTCTGGATAACGTTGAGTTTGTTCTATAACCGGATATAACCAAGGAAAGCATTTGAACTTGACAATCTTGCTTAAAACGCTAGAATGACAAAACGGGGTCAGGTCAACCCCACGTTACCGGTCCCGTACTAATTGCTTTGTAAACAAACGCAGCAGCACTCTCAACGCTTCAGTAGCTGCGGGTATTAGCCGGACTAACGAGCCGGTGCAATCAAGTTCGTACTCCCGTGCTGTACTTTTCCGCTGTTGGGATAAGTTTGTGCTTTCGGGTAGAAACAATCCCGTTTTGTGGTGGATGTGTGTGCCTTTGTGGCATTTACCAGGTGATATTCTCCTGACTTTGCAAGCTTAGTGCATGCGTTCAGCGCATGTTTTCAAACAGACGGGAAGATTTGAAAGTGACGCATAGCCAGCAGTTTTCGCAGATTTCCTGGTGCACAACTCTTCATTGAGATAGGGCTTCTGATTAGCAGCAGCGGCTGAAAATGCTTTGACGATGGCGCACAGCAGAAACAGCCAACGTGTACCACATGCGAAGCAAGAACGAACTGACACACAAAAACGTAGGATTCACGCTGCAAGACCAAACTTCGAAGCATCTGCAAAAACGAGGTCACTGCGCTGCTGTGAGTGTACTGTACAAGGAAGGCAGACAGAAAGCCGGTGCGGCTGAAACAAGCCGAAGTGCACTAGTCACCTGTACCCCATATGTAGTGACTGCTTGTGACATATGTTATGTTGCGGGGGCAAGACGTGTGTGTTGCACAACATGGTGTGTGTGCACAAATAAACGACCACCAGCTTTGGAAAAATTTGGAGAAATGAATAACAAATAAACAGACCACACCGAATTCCTTCAATTAAATTCGATCCACTCTTCTGTGTACATAGGCTGCGTTTTTATCTGTAAATTTACTTCACCGTGTGCTCTGCTTGTTTGTTTTACTAACTGTATTTATTTGACCTCCAACTGTTGTATTTGTCTTGCTTCTGAATATCAGCTGAATCATACGAAACAATACACATGCATTAATTCATATACAAATTTGGCCATTTTTTGCATGCTTCCCTATAGATTCCAATGGCCTTAACGGGCTGTAATTCACTCAGGGTCTGCTTCAGACACCTCGGTACCAGCATGGAACAGAAGTTCCACAAGTCCATCATAGTTTTCTTTTTAACATTAAGTTTAATCATTTTTAATTTTCGTATTTTCCTTTTAATCAGCAACAGCATCAAGTTAAAGTACAAAGTATCTTTTTTAGTGCGCAAACAACGTAATAAGCGTTACATTTTCAGTGTACTTTTTGTCATCAACCTAAATTGAAAAAAAGCATTGTTTTTACAATTTTTAAAATGGGGTTTACACCACACCCTTTTGGGTTCCCAGGGACAAAAAATCCGGATTAGTGTTCTAGGGTTGAAACTTACGAGAAAATGCAGAATATACCATGCCGCTTCCGGAGAATAAACAAAGTCCTCGCACACAGCAGTCCTTACTCCTGACCTCCTACGTGCTCTGGTGGGTCATCGTTCTCAATCGACCTGCAATGATGTCACGAAAGAAAGTTCGACAGTATATATTTTTAAAACGTGCTGCGAAAGAACAAAGAGCATCATCGCGTTCAAACATCTGTGCAAGAAGTGTGCTTCTTCCTGGTCGCCAACAGATCACGAAAATTAAGTTGTTCCGGACTCGAAAGTGAAAAACTGCTTCCGGGGCGTCTGGGAAAACGCACTTTAGTCACAACAGGAAGATGAACGCGTCACTTCATAGACGCAAATGGCGCAGTTGTTACGGCAGTTGTAATAAGCGAGTTTTCAAACACAGAAAAAATCTTTAACATGAAAAGCGCCGGACAGCGCGCACTCTTCGAATCGGCCGTCCGTGCAAAGCTCTGTGCTGTTGCTGCAGCACCTGCGAATGGAAGCGAGGCAGATGTATGGATTCGCAACCGCTCAAGCTGCAAAAAAGCGATTTCCATCAACCAGTCTATCCACGACCTGAGAGAAATCAGCGTCAGCGAAGCGTATCGCTCGCAGCAACTCTAATCGTTGGTGGATTCGACGCGAAATCGTTGGTGGATTCGACGCATTTAATCAATCCGCATCCTTTTGCTGGGCGTCCCTTCACATTCCAGATCTTCGGCGAGGATCGACTTTGCTTGAGGCAAGTAGAGAGCTTCGGGCTCAGGGCGGGGATCCTTCATCAAGAAGTCGGCTGAAACAACAGCAGAAGTTACTGACAAAACTTTTCTGCTAATGGTTTTTACTAGTTTGCAAGTACACATTGAAAGCTTACTTCAATTAGCCCAGAAAAAAACAGGGATTTCAAAAAAGCAATGAACCAACTTCCTATTATTTGATTACTTGCAATAACGGCTTGTACTGAATATCGCCCGAACGGAATGTCGGCGTTTTTCTTAAGCTGCCAAAATTATCGAATTTATGAAATACATACAAAATGCAGTCCACAGTACGTGTCCTCGTTCAACTGAGGAGATTTGCGGTGATATCTGATAAACTAGATTCAGCGCAGATTTGGAAGCAATATACCTTCGCCAAGTTCGCATTTATATGCTAATGAGACCAGTGCTCTATGGCTTTTGTTGAAACTACATCGATCTTTACTTGACAGCCAAATTGTTTACCGATAATGGATCGGTATAACAAGCTTCACAACACACGTTCAAGTTTTTGAAAGATACGTCACGTGAAAAAATTATCATTTATTTCGCGTAGTTCACCAAACGTGCATAAAATCACCACCTTCGGCATTTGCGCGCCCGCCGTTCTCAAAAGCTCAAAACACAGATGCTCCCAGCTAAAAACTGAAGCGTTGCTTATTTGCTACCACTCATTTCATGGCAAGCGTTATGTAGAACCTACAAGGCAATGCTGTTACGTTTGCATGATCGACAGACATTCAATGAGGAAAGCACACTTCAGTTTCCTACACAACTAACATCACGTGCCCACGAAACTGCAACGCAGCCGCGACACCCAAACATAAAGAAGTGTCAGTCCTTTCATCCGCAAATCACCTTAATTTATAAGGTTATTCAAACTGTGGGTGGCTTTCGTATCCGTTAGGTTTCTACCGATTACGAAGATGATTTCACTGAAACTAAACTAGTACCCAATGACTTTTCAACAGATATGTCAAATGTTTTAGATTTAAATTATGACAATCTATCCTTTCCGAACGGTGTTGAGACTTGATCCTGGGTTGTGTTGCTTTCAAATTTCGAAGGTAGACGCACGTCACGTTTGTGAGTGAGTTGACCGGGCGAATTTGTGAAAGAAAAGATTTTACTGAAAATTGGTCGTTATTCCCTGCAAAATTTGAACCGTACAAACGTGCTCGAACAAGAGGTCTGCCAAAGTTACGGGTAATATGAGAGTTGAACAACACTGTAATTTTGTACTCTACAGATTGAATTTAGACACAACAAGGAATACAAGTCCGATTTTTACGAGAAATAGAAGAAACCAATAGGATTGCACTTCCTTCAGTACTCGACGTACCCTAATGATTCTCAGCCGTAAACTACTAATGAAAGTATTCTGCGAGACACTGGGGCATGATTAGTTTACATACATATACAGATGCAATATAGGTGGACTGGCAACAGGGCAAACATCTCTTTCCAAACGAGTTGATTTAAATGAGCCTTAACAAAAATGCGTTCCAGCATTATAGCAATAAAGCAGGCCAGTCTGCAAAGACATATTCAAAACGTTCATCACACAAAAATGGCTCAAATATTTTCCGCCTCCTACTTCAGCGGCAGGGAGAACGGAAAAAAAATAGACGGCTGGTTTATTCAAGAAAAACTTGTGGTACCAAGCAAAACAGAATGCCCATCCTATTTATTCACAGAAAACACATTCAACGGCATATACCGCAGATTTATACGTTTCACCCACCTATATACTCTGGCACACAGCAGTGCACGCCCGCGCGAACCAAAGCCTCGATCTCGGAAGCGGGAAGTTGCTGGGCCTTGCCAGGGTCGATGATGGCGTGAGTCACTTCGCTGAGCGGGCCGTGGTAAGGCAAGGAACGAGAAAGCACTTTTCCGCGACCGCTTTCGACCAGTCGCACGAAGCCAGGGGTGTGACGATCGCTGACGTGCATTACCAACTGCAAAGCGTACGTACGGACGTAATGCGTAAAAAGCAAACGAAGTACGCAGGCTTAGGATGCCATGGGATGGGACAGTGGACATGGAATTTGTGCCAATGCTACTAATTTTACGTGGTATAACAGGAATTTTCTGAAGTTGAATAACATTATTATATGCTCCCAGAACAGTAGGTATTTCACGTAGACTGGTAAGGTTCACTGTCGTAGCGTAGTGATGCAAGGCCATCGAAAATAAGATTGTTGCGCCCTTTCTTCAGTGACTACTGAAGGAAGGTTACCCAATTGTTATTGGCTCTCCTAATTTGAAGGTTTGATGTGTGGTAGCCGCGGTTCTGCAGAAGTTGCACATGATATAATGTACTTCGTATTACTAGTTAATTGGAATCCCGTGGGATGAGACAGAAAAGTGTCGCACGGGTAAGCTTGCCACTACACAAGAAATGTTTTGACGACGTTTTTGCACAATGGCCAAGAACTGCAGAGCTTCAAGTTTCTGGTCAATACTGCGATGAAGTTTCACATACATGCCAGTACACTAAAATGTTTATAAATTGCACCAAACCTTTGCGTGGCGCCTGAACCTCAAAACAAAGCGGTCAGGTGACGATGAGCCCACAAACAAAGCCCATTACCTTCCATCCGGAAAAAGCTCCTGCATCCCCATTCGTGGCTTTCCGCTCGTTGAGCTGCGACCTCCAGCGGTGAGCGGCGGCCACCAACAACGCTTCGGTTTCATTCTTGGGACTCCACCGAAAGCATGGGTTGCCGTATTCGTGCAGTTCTTCCTGGCGACACAAAAACAACGGCTCGCACTATTTTGCGATGACGACGGCTTTCGCCGCATCCGCTTTCAGCACATCAAAACACAGTGGGAATTGTCGTAAGTAGCAGAAACCGCCGTCGCTCGAACACAGCAGCGTAAACCAGGCTTTACTAGGCCGTAAATAACAACACAATCTGAAGCCAAAGGCGTGATCCATATGAAAGGTGCCAGCGGGCCGTGCTTTGGACGCCCCTAGCTCACATGTTTGCTACCGCAAATAAAGAAGGCGACAGGAACAGAGAAACACAGCGGTAAGTTAAAAAAATCGGACTAGGTTAGTAAAAAGTTTATCAGTTGTTCGTCAGTAACCAGTTTTTCGAAAACGAGTAATTTGGCATCGACTAGTCATCAAGTGTTTTAACATTAGAAAAAAACTGATCGAACTTTACAAATGTAGGAGCCTCAGACGATGTGTACTACCTTAACGAAACAGCCGGCCTCCCTGCACGCCTCCATGTAGCTCGTGCTGAGGATCCACTTTCCAGACGAAAGCGAAGCGAGGTACTTCTCATTCCTGGCGGGTCTCTTGACAATCAGGTGAGTGCAAGAGGGGTCGAAGTAATCCCGATCCAAGTATATTCCTCCTGCAAGGTTGTGTGACACGCAACAATTCAAAAACTTCCACAGAGACGCAATCAGCAGCCCAGCAACAGCCGACGGCATTGGTTCCCAACCTGTTTCTGATCGCGTACCACTTGGGGAACACGTACTGTCACTGCGCACCACCTTGTTCCAGGAAAACTCATTCAACCAAATATCATTCGTTCAAAAGTTTAGACAACTAGACCTGACACGAAAGCGACTTAAAAATGGCAATAAGAAACATAATGGCCATTATTAAGAAACAATAGAAAAAGTACACAGAAATGCAAGAATTTATAAACGGAACCCGATAATTCAAGGCAAATTTTTGTGAAAAATTTTTTGTGATATTTTTGTGAAAAAAGCAGAAGGTAGGCCCAGAGTTTTTTAAGGCGTTTTATGAGTCCAAAACGGTCCCATAAAATTGGTACTTTCCCATTAAATCTGAACAAACCACGAAAAGTTTTAGCTGAATGGAATGCTTCAATTAACGTCGCTTTGTTGCTTACACCAAATAAGTGCAGTACAGACAGGTAGCTTCGCCTATTCATCATAATCATCTCTGAAAATCCCATGCAACGCAACAATTCATAAGTTGACAGCATTTATGAGATAAATAATTATGTTACCTAATAATTAACACTTTGAATGCCACTGAGTCTGGCGCTTTTAGCAAGCCAAGTCTTTTCCAGATTTTATACATATACTTTCTTGTGTGTGGGTATATTTAGAAGAAAAGTTTCTTGCTATTACTCAGCCAGGAAGTGCAAACGCCAGCAGCAGTGACTTTCGATTCTGTTGTCCAGAAAGAATAGCATTCAACTGTTAGAATCTCAAAAATGCATCGCCAGTTTCAGCTAACAGTCAATCAGCAGCATCTAACAATAAGACTTTTCAATCATGGATTAAGCTGAAACGTTTTGATGAATCCTTACTAATTAATAAGTTCACTCTGCATGCTGACGGAGGCATAATATGTTTGCTATGCTCGAAGCATCCAGTAGTTACCACCGGCCCAGGAAAGAACGGTAATATTTACACTACGACCCTGCCAGGCCTCCACGCCCAAACCGCCTGGATTATCATCTCAGCTCTGCCCAACACCAAAAAGCCAACAGCCTGGAAAAAACTCAACGCATTTCATTATTCCAAGCTATTCACCAGGATCGCATTTCAGATGAAGTTAATACGGTATCTGAGCGCGTACATCTGATTTACTGGGTTTTGGAGGAAGAGATAGCGAATCGAAAAATAGCTTCCTTGCAAACCTTGGTACACCGCATTGGCCAAAATGATCGACTTCGCGACATCCGCCATACCAGTTATGTGGCAGCAACTGAGTTTATTTTGCTCATCTCGGAACATTTGGGTAATCAATCGCATTGTTTCTGATGTCAAGCAGAGCCTATGCTGGGCTAGTATGGTCGACGACACAACCAATATTTCTGCATTGCGCTGTCCATTCCACTTGCCACAGCCTGACCAGAGCGAGAATTTTCAACTCTGTGCCGTGTTAAAAACAAGCAGCGAAACCGGCTGCTTGATGTGACGCTGATTGCGATGATAAATGTTTCAATGAACGGTCCAGACAGAACCGTCGCCAGAAAGTCTTCAATCGAGGGGATTTACGTTTGGGCGGGGGGGCTTGACATTCTAAAAATTGACAAAAACTCACTGATTTATGGTGTTTCATATTTCAATTTGGGGGATTGGAGCTTTGTTTGGGAGGCTAAGCCCACCATAGCCCCCCATGGCGAAGAGACTGGGTTCAGAGCAACTTAATGAGGGCGCGCTTGAGGTTGCTCATGAGATTTATGATTGAAATGAATAAAAGCAAAGAATAGACGGAGAGTGATGGAGCGAGCACTAAAGACCGTAGAATGTGCACATGTTGAGTAAGAACCGATGCTGTTACTGATGAACAACAGCTGTTTAATGAAGTTGAAAAATTTGTGTTGTAATTTTTGTAAATACAGTAGCACTACTTGTGCACTGTGACTGCCAATACTGTAATGAACAATACATTTAGGAATTATTTTGAACGTTTTGCTAAAGAAACTACGGCCTCAAAAAATTTTTTGGAGTTCCCCTAAACCAAACCTTACAAAAACCCTGGGTAGGCCTACTCGCGTACCACCTCGAAGGCCTTCGCGTACCACAGTTTCGGAACCACTGATCTACGGGAATGAACGAGAAATCTCCAAAGCTCGATTGTTGCGTTGTTCCATTACACGTTCGTGACACGAGGCGAAATTCTTAAGAACCAAAGGTACTAGGCTTCACCCAAAGCAAAATCGTCATGCAATCTTGGCTGTAATATGACAACTCACCTATGTTTTCAATAATGGCCGCGTATTCCGTCTTCTGCTCGGGAGTCACCGAAGAAATCAGAAAGGCAGGGGTGCGGCCCTCTCTGATGATTTGGGACAAGGTTTCCACGTGTGATTTGGCGACCTGTGGCACAATAAACCACAGGTACAGGCGAATGGAACTAAAAACATACCCGCAAAGTAAATATTGCGTTAACTATACATAATGTAGGTCATGATGTAATTCTTGAAATAACACTGAAGTCGCTTGACGTAAAGATTGGCGAATCTGCTCACACATTTTTGACACTATTATTGCAATCTAAAGATCTTACACCAGAAACAAAAGAGAAGTGCAGATAGCGAAAAAGTCTTATTTTCGACTTTTTTTGCAATGCTTGCTCTTTTTCACTTTAGCGAAAACGTCAAAACGTTACATCACGCCTCAAAATTCCACCTGCTCTGCGGGTGGCGCCGGGTCCCACTTGTGATGCGTAACAATGGGCAGGCCCACTGGAGGAGGGTCTGGTGATGTTTCGACCTTCGCCGCAGGGAGATTTGAGGAAGGCTGAGAAGACGAAACACGTGTTAATAGATAATAGTGACAACGCCAAGCAATGATAGGGTGTTGTTCACATGGTAGCAGGGTGCGTCTTACTAAACTTTTTGGGCCAGGAATTCCCATTTGCGAATCTGTTTTTTCTCGGGCTTCGATCTTGTCCGCCCAATCAGGGCGTAAGGATAATACAAGACGAAAAATAAAAGGCAATGAATAATAATGTCTTATTGCACAAAACTGCCAACATCAATGGGCGGGTGGGGTTGCTTCTTACTACACAATTTATCAATTCTCTTCACGGTAAGTCTGGAGATGTATCTTGTCTTTATTTTTCAAGAGCTGTAAGTTGGATCACGTTATACGATTACATAAATAGTTTTGGGTTATAAAAGAATAAACAGAATGAAAATTCGGGATGATCTTAACAAGGCACGAACATTCCCGACTAGCGGTAAGTCACATCATTCCTTGCTACGTCATAAACGCTGAATGCGAGAATCATTGCATAACAACTTTTCCACGGCGGATTTCAGGAAAACCGAAATTTACGATTGCAAACACTTGCGGAATCATGTCAAATGCGAATCACTGCAGAAATTACCTGCGGCAGTGTACATACTCCACACTGGAATGCATATGCTCGACTTTTCCCAATCTAAAGAACCAAACTGCCGATAGCGAACGCGGGCTCTCATACTCCGTGTTGAACAAACAAATGCGCAAGCAGAACCGCAACGCCCAGGCGAAAAGAACAGATGAAAAGCTGATGCCGCCGCACACTTTGTCATAGTTAAAAGCTGTTTTCAGCGATTTCTAACGAACCTTGGGTGAAGCGCTCGCTCCGTTTTTCTCCTTCGACAACCGTTCCATTTCCTCGCGCCTCGTAGGATCGTCCCACACGACCTGTCGCAGCAGAAAAGGAAATTTTCGAAGCGATGATTCAAGAAGACGGTACACCAGGAGGTCGAGACGAACAAACAACAACCACCTGCACGTCCTGCGACGAGTCCGGTTTTTCCATCTCGCCCGAATTGGTCGCTTTGGTCTCCTTGGAAACGTTGGAGGCTGCGCGAGTGGAAGGTGAACTTGTTTGGCGTCGACGAGCAAGGGTGGTTGCAGGTGATGAGAAATTGCCAGCCCGACTGTCTGTTGAAACAGAACGTGCAGTGTTGTTCCTGCAGTTCATCTGTACAATAGCAACCTTCCTGTCCCCAACACACTTCACATCAACAATAAATAGGCAAATTTCATCCTAATCAACTCGCATGATAGAAAAGCCTGTTTAGTGAACTTTGCGCCGATCAAAAAATCTTTAACGAGCCATCTACCGGTCAAAGCACTGCAAATTTCAAAGCTAAGGAAGAGGTGCTTGTTCTCAACGCCACATCAAGAATGACTCTTGACGGTGAAAAGTAAAACTGAACGCAGCAGAACTTTCACGCCGCAAACACATAGGCAAGAAGAGGGTCTTACAGCTCAGCCTCTGAGCGGGAACATCCCGTTTGATTTTGCTGGTGGAAGACATGATCGTCTCCAATGTTTTCCTGAAGTTCTCTCGCGCTTCTTGTGAGTCTTTGACAGAAGCAGCGCCCTGTTCTGACGCGACCTGTGGAGACGGGGTAGGAGATTTTGCAGAGGAAAGATCGACGTGTTGTTTACGTAAAACGCGCTGGAACACTTTAGTCGTGTGCAAATGTGAATATAACCGTCCGGCATGGAAGTTAGGGAACATACACAACCTGACACGATTCAGTCATTCCGGACGAGGTAAGTTTATTTCAGCGTTTTTTTTTCGGTCATAGACCAAATTTTTTTGAAATGACCGAAAAAAATTAAGTCATTTCGGTCAGAATGTCTGAAAATTGTATAGGCTAATGAACACTGTTACGGCGAGTTTTAATACAACTGCGAGAAAAATGACCGAAATGTCTCAGCGAAAAAAAGCATATTTCACCTTTAGCTTTAAAGGAGCTCACCTGCTGAGGAGTAGCGGTCTGGTCATCTTCGATGTTAGTGGATGAAAGGGGAGGACCCTCCTTATTGGCATTACTGTCTCTGCGCAAAACAGTCTTCTCTATTGCCGGTGTCGGTCAACATTCTAACACGTAGCCCAAAAACATCAAGGACACGCCGGAAAATCAGAAGGGTATTTCACTTTCATACGAGAAACTTCGAGTGTCTTTTGCCGACCGACTGCAGTAATCTCCCAGTCAAGTCCGCAACTTGAATCTGAGCTGTTTGGGCAAAGTTATGTGGTAGGTGCGAACTTAGCATTGTGCTTTTTACTGCTTCAGTAAGATGCTGATCATTAGGGCTAATGTTTGGAGACTGACTGATGCCTTGACTGAAGCTAACTATTCTTTTCAGCAAGGCATATAGTATTCACTTACATTATGCTATTCGCAAACACTGTCAGGCAAAGGTAAGTGTTTGAATGAGTCGCAGAGATTGGAATTAGTCTCTGAGTTGAGTCGGCCAAGTTAACGCAGCATCGCGCGACAGTACAGAGTGAGGCTGCTATGAGAAAAGTCTGTGCGAAGCGGGAAGTTACACGTAAACGTTCTGCTGTAACGTCTGAAGACAAAAATAAACAAAGTTAATGCGTCTGTTCGCAGATTTACAGAATGGAAGGTACGTTATATCTTTGGATTGATACGGGCATGCGTCGAGCACACTGCCCGTTCCACCTTCACTCACCATTTTGAAAGGAAATCAAATTGCTGAACAATTCGACATCACTGGATGATTTTGAATTATCATGGCTATGGTTTAACTGATTTAACGATCGCCGAGGATTGAAACGACTTTTTATTCACGGTAAGAGGTCAGAGGTGGACAGAGAAGACCTTGATTTTTATTTTTATTTTTGGGTGATGTCAGCGAGGTGCTGGAAACATACGTACGGTTGGCGAAGCTTGTGCACATGGTTCAGAAACAGCAGAAAACGATGCCATTTTCAGTGAGTTTGAGCATACATTATGTACAATGAAATCCTTGAGTATAAGGATCAGTTGTTGTGCTCTGATGTGCAAGCGCAAGCAGGAAATGATTATAATGAACTACAATTATCTCCAGCGAAAAATACGGAACACCTCCAGCGAAAAATACGGAAGTTAAGTTGGAAGCAAAACGCAAATGACAGCATAACAAACACCAACTTGCGCTTTGTGACTTGTCTAAATAGTGAACTTTAGGATCATAACGTTTCGTGTCTAACATTTTTTGTGACAGGTTGTCATGTTCGATTTGCTGTAAATACCAATAAATTGCTGAAAAAGTTGAAGCTAGATATGTTCATAATTTTTTGCGAACTTAATCGGGATATTACTGTGTTTCATAGGAGGTAAACCACCCTGAATGTCTTATGCTGGTTGGCAGTAGCGTTTCCGACCCGGGTTTTCCCGAACCCGAAACCCGTTTTGTTTGGCTATTTTCTACTATCCCGAAACCCGGGTTTTTGCAACCACCAAACCCGGGTATTTTTTAAATCCTGGAATTGCTGTTGCATTCAAATATTAGTTATTCTGATAACACTGAAGTTGCAGATCGGCGCGTGTAACGGCCAAATTAGCACTTTTAAACTTTTAACTGTTGCCCTGTGGCAAGAGGTGCAAGTTTTGCTCCGTGACTATCGTGCATTCGCTGTTGGTCCGTTTATATTTTCGTTCAACTGACCTATTCACACGGATCGTGACGTAATTTTGCACATAATAGTGTCTACGCGAACTTTAGTCTTTTCGTTAACCTAATTAAATAACTACCACTTGAGGTAATTCTTCAAAGGTATGCCGTAGTTCCGTACAGAACCGTCGCCAGAAAGTTTTCAATAGGGGGGCTTTGCGTTTGTGCGGGGGGGGTTTGACATTACAAAATTACCAAAATTCCAGTTATTTATAGTGTTTCACGTTTCAATTTGGGGAGCTTGGAGCTTTGTTTGGGGGGGGCTAAGCCCACCAAAGCCCCCCGTGGCGACGGGACTAGTTCCGTAGTTACTAGTTAGTTCATTAATAAGCTGTTACAAATAACCTGAAAAACTGTACCATGCCTTACTTACAATCAAGCTCAAATCAGTGGAACCAGAGAGGGCTTTGTCAGCCACGGCACTGTTTGTCACAAAACTCAGAAATAGACTNAATGATTAAAGCGTGTTTTGATTGTCATGCCTCAGTATTATAAGCATCATNGNAAAACTGTGCTTAACTTAATTAATAGTTCGCTAATAAATTGCGCAGGGACAAACAGCAGAAATTTCACAATGATATTGAGTTTTATCGCTCAAAATCGCGTTCATTTCAAAACCCGAAAAAAAACGGGATTCTTTCTCAGCTACGCGAAACCCGGGTTTTAAAATTTTGCCCCGAATTGGAAACACTAGTTGGCAGCGTACAACGACAACAACTGAATTGAAGCAGCGGCAGTTCTAATGTACTTCTGATCAGCGAACGAAAAACCAAAGAGCAACGAAAAAGAGCGCGCATCGAATTTGCAGGTGAATTGAGCCGCTGATGAGGACGGGACATAAGTCTTCAAGTTTCCTAAACACTTAAGTTCTTGACTAAAGGGCGAAACGTACTGTGTGCAGTTTTGTAGCGACCTGGTCGAACCACGCAACGTCATTCTGCGCTGCTTCGGAGAACTGATCGTTCGCACGACCTGCCGAAGAAAAAAAGGCACCGTGAAAATATCCGAAAAAAACTTTAGCGCTTTGCAATCGCGACCGTTCATGCATCCGTTTATAAGCGTGCATGAAGCTCTGCTTGAAACTGTTGAGCTCTTCGCGACAGCAGCTTTCTAAAACCACCATCGTTAAGCGCTAGTCAGGCAGTGATTACTTCGCGAACCTGAATCGACTTGTTGGGATTGTAGACGTGGGGGAACTGGCTTTCGTCGGCTCTTGTGCCCGTCTCCATGCATGCAGTCATCCAGTGGGGGGAGACAATGAACTTGCCGTCGTTGCGTGCCGCCCTAAACTCACGATTAGTGTCGTTTTGTTTGCCCTGGTGAAAGAAAGCGGGTTGGATTTTCATAAAAACCTGCAAAAATCTTCGTTTCAAACACAAGCACACGTCGACGACCGCTGAGGTAAAAATGGCTCTGAGCGGAAACAAACGGTTTTCTACCGCAGCACAGTCGCTAGCAATGTCTGACAAATCCCATTCTAACTAAAAACGGAGCATCTTAACTTAAAAGCAATAGATTGCCGTTCATTTCGTAGCGGTAAAAAATGGCGACGATTGACGTCATACAGCCAAGTCACGTCATGAACGCGATAAACGATTGAAAATGGGCGAACCATTTAACCAAAAGTTTCAAGATTCAGTGCAATTTCATTACACGCGTTTTTTTACTCGTTTCGGAGTGCCACGAGTGCTCGCCGGTTCCCATAGCGATTTTTGCGCCGTTACTTTCGTAGTGAATGGTGCATTGGTGGTAAGTCAACAGCAGTACCGCGCGTGAACCTCTTCCTTGCACCCACCCGTTAACGTCGGCGCAAGGCCGGACAGACCGTAAGTACCGTTTTTCATGTATTGACCCGACCCAGCCTGCCAGCTTTGGTGGCGAGTGCTCAGGCTCAAACCATTGTGCCACTTCGCCGCGGTTTCAGTTGCACCCGAAAAACTGTCGCAAAACAGACCTGAAAGACGAAGTGCGTGCACGCCGCATCGTAAGTCCATCGGAACTCGCCGCCCAGCTCGCCAACGATCGAACTTAACTCCATTCTCTGCTTCGAAAGTTTCTGCACCGAAAGCACAATACAAAGGTCTGTGAGGAAGCAACTGGTCGATAAACTCGATTGCTGACAATGACCGATTGTGCAAAGAACCCATATTGATTTTTTTGTTGTTTTTTTTCTTCAACTGACAAGCACCAGCAAGGTTCGAATCCTGTCGAAACATCGCTTTCGCAAGCAGTTGACGTTGACAATCATGGCCTTTTTTTCACGAAGAGAGGAAAAACTCCCACTTCGTGTTTGGACGTCGAGCTGACAGGACGTGTTTTTTTCTGCTCTGACAACTGAGTTCCCGCAACGCGTTTGCCTAAAGGACAAAGCATGGATGCGAGAAACACGCGCTCTCGAAAGGTGATCGAAACCTTGTCACAGGCAGTTAATGAACCTACCTTGAAAGACTTGCATGCTATGTTGCTGTGTGTAATACAGAGACTTGATTCTATTGAAAATG
>JGI24159J19872_10005950_pt1 | contig 15809 bp, 10 predicted proteins | sample Ectturendosymbi4_FD_19872 | JGI IMG/M metagenome (IMG submission 19872) | reverse complement strand
CTCAGATAATTTTGTATGAAACACTAAAACACTTTTTTTTAATTAATGACGAGAGTGAACTGTCTTGTGAGCGAAATTAACTCCCGAAAGTGAAAGGGAACATGTTGAACCGGCAACTTCGAAACATTTTTTCCAACAAGTTCTATTTTAACATTTGCTGTTAGTATGTCGCCATTCCTAACCGACGAGCGACGACTTGAGCTCTGTCGTTGGATTTAATTCAACACTCGTTGTTCCACATTTTTGTTGCCAATGTGCAATACCGGTGTGCTTTGGCGTTAAGTTTTTAAAATTACATAAAAAAAACTTGCAGCAGATCTATTTCAGTTTTGATGTGAGATCATTGACAGACGCCCTAAAAACTGTTTGACGCCGTAAGAGCTGTTTGCAGCAAATTTTAAAAACATTAAGAAGCAGATGAAGCAAGATATTCCACACGTACCTCATATATGTGCCGCAAAGCTGTGTTAGTCGTCGATGAATGAGCGTGGCTTGCCAAGCATGACGGCGGCACGCTAATTTTGCGAAAATCTTTCTGCGCGTTTTGCTGGAAATTTTACCCATCATAGAAGAGTTTACTGGAACTCAATATGGCAGCGTAAGCGCCCCAGGTCACTCATTGCTCCCTAGCTGGGGGCACAGAAATAATAAAATACGCAGCAGCTTTCTTTGCTAGTGTTTTTATAAATGTTATATTTAATATTAGCCTAACTGTCTATAATATCAATCTTTTAAATGCTTAAACTCTGTGTGTAATTGATGCGATCTCAAAGGAGTAAAACCCCCGTGAATATTGAGCATTTGATGTACTACCACCATATTGATATGTGCTCTTGTTATATTCAACACCAAGTTGCTTTGTTGAAACGAATATTAGTGTTAACAACAGAAGCGAAATCATGTCAAACATGTATGCGCGGGCATGAAATAAAACTAAACTCACAGCGAGGAAAGCGGTCAGGAAAAGCGACACTGTCAAGCTTAAACTATAGACAAGAGACTGAAGAGAGGTACGTCCATGTTGAAGCTCCGCAATCAATTGAGTAACGATTGTTGCAGTGAGCTGGAAAAAACAAAGATTGACATCTTTTGCTCATTGATGCATTTTAACCTTTCTATTGTGATGATGGTTAGTTTTTGTGTTTTGCGTCTTGCGTACATTGCTGCTTGATGAGTACGTTTTTGTGCTAAGCCTTGGTTGCACTTAGGCTCGTTTCTGCCGGGATTAAGTTCCACCAAATTTAGTTTCAATTACCCCCATCTGCCACAAATATAATGCATCCCTGCTCAGTATCCGACAAAACTATAACGGTTGGTTTCATATGGCAAAACGATCAAAAATTAATCAAAAAACAGTTTAAGGGCACAAGCGCGTTTTTCAACAACTCAGTAATTATTCTTAAGTTCATCTGACCCGGGAATACAACTTGTATTTCGAAGCATTTTTTTTCAAAAACAACATAATTTCCCTTTCAAGATGGTGGAAGTACGCATACAAAAGGCACTAAAACGGTAGAAAAATACATAAATTCCGCCAGAAGCCTTTATTGCCGGTCGGTTGAAGATAAAATCCATCGTATTCTGCTCGAAGATTGTGGTTCTACATGCAACCGAAGCAAATTTAATTGTGTCATGAAAATATGTTATTTTCAAGGATGTTTGTGCAGCTTCCAAGTACACAAGGTATCGAATACTAAAATGGCCAAATGATAATTACAATGAAAATTCGGATCACGAACAAAAGCAATGTTGCGCAACACTGTTGCACCTACATATGCAAATTCGCTTTGACCAAAATAGCTTTTCTTTTCACACTGCATGAAACACTTGCCAAATTGGCCAAACGTTTTTTTGTTGTTGTTGAACGAGAGGAACCATTGGTCAAATCGGCGAAATTCCCCCCTTCTTGCTCCAAAAATACAAAACTTATGCAGATGTGGACAGCACTCCTCGACAGAGCGCATAAAAATGGAGCTACTGAAAGAATCAGCTTTTAACATTAATTCTGTATTTCTAAAATTAAGTTGAAGACTGCATTATGCATCTTTGCGAAAGATGTCTGACTAGGGTTTCAACAAATTTTGGCAAAGACTGTTTTGATCTTTTATTTCTGTGGTCAGCTTGAAAGCACATCGCTAAAAGACTATGATTGATAGCAGGCATGGCTGCATGAGCGTCGGATTTTTTTTTCAGGGGGTGGCCAAAATAATTTTTCAAGGGGGGCAACCATGGTGAAATTTCATTTTAACAACTCCGAGACTAAGAGAAAAACATTTTCCTACTAAAAAGTCAATAGCAAAATTGCAGTACGCACTATTATAAGTCCTTAAAGTTGGCCAAAACACAATGTGGGGCCCGAGTAGTTTTTGTCAACCCCTAGTACCAGATGCAATTTTGTCCGAAACTGGACTATAGCTGGCATTGTTGCAGAAAAACTACTAGACACCAGCCAGAATTTCATGCCCAGGAAAAACAAACAAACATACGAAGTAAAGCTGTTCATTAACCTTATTTCAAAGCTACAGTTTGAGACATAGTTTTCGCATTTCAGAAACCTTTCATAAGGCTCAATACAAATTTACGTTAGGCTGACTCCATCTAAGAGAGTTTAGCAGAAATGCAAATGCCGTGTTTCGTTATGGCCCAAAAGGTTAATTTTTTGAGTGAGAAAGATTTGCTTATCTGATTACGAAAACTAACTAGGCCATAACCAGATTGGGCAAGCTTGTTTTGNAGCAATTTTTTCATAAAGACAAGCCGTTGGTTTCAGCATAGGCTTAGTAACTCTTACAAAAGTAGTTGTCTCGCAGGCAGACGCAGTTTACGTTGTTAAAAGTTTGCTTTCGCCTTTCACACCGTTGAACGCCGTCAAAATAAAATGAACACCGTTGCCAACACACATGGTTGGATACTAGGGGAGACGAACGAGGCAGTCACCTCGCGTCCCCCTTTTGCAGAGATACCGTGCCCCGCCTTTGAGAGTTTTGGACTCAATTTTTTCATTTGAATTCAGTTCATAAATTGAAATGTGAAATAAATTTAAATCTTTTATCCACTTAGTTGCACATCTACCTTTCGCAGTGGCGATGTTTTGGGCCCTTTTCTGAGAGTTTGCCTCGGGCCCATAAAGTATAATATCCATCACTGCCAATACACATCTAATGCTGTAACGCCATGTTCTTACATGCAGCTTTTGAAACGAACACACCAACAATCAACACTCAGTACGCATCAACAACATCATCGCCGCTTCCAAAAACACTCATCACAACGACTGAAGAAACGAGTTTTCCAGCAACAGCTACGAACACAGAAGTCACAACGCGGACAATTTCAAACGATTCCACAACAAATGGCACTGCTGTCACTCGCTCCTTGGTCTGTAGCTGGGTTTTGTCTAAATGTTTAACACGGTTCGGCTGCACATATCTTGCTTAAATCTACGTTTGATTACAGCAGCTTTTCTCACAGTTCATATACTTTTTTTCACTAGGAGATAAATCAAACGGCAAGAAATAACACCAATACTGAAACAATTCCAGAGTACACCACGGACGCTGCATCGACTATACAACCTGCTGGTTCCACAGGTGGGTTTTACGTAACTTGCGTTCATTTCGAATTTTCAGAGCCTTGCTAAGCTAAACAATTTGAAAACTTTATTGCACTGCGGTGGGGCCACGATGTTGCAAAATAACTCAAGAAGCAATCACATGCAATCTTCTGATTCATTTCAAGTGGAACTTGTAGTTGTCCCGACGTCATTACAAATATTTTGAATAGTAGCTTCAAAAGTTCTCAAGTGCGACGAAAAGAAATGGTGTACTGCTCTCACAGGTGTAGGAGCAAGCACATGTTTGGGTATGCGAAGGAATTTTGCCCGAATTTCGCCAAACTTACCCGAAATTTTTTTGTGCGTCAAACATTCCATGTAGAAGATCCACGCAGACCGAAAAAAGGTCTTCAGTTTATCGGAAGCCAGTTTTTGGAGAAAAAAGTTCAAATCCAGGCGTATTTCATTTAGTTTTATTTGAAGGTGTCAAACATCTGTGCCCGAATTTTCTGGGATTTTGCCTGGATTTTCGACAAATCAAAACTTTTGTGGGTGCGCTGGCACCCCCTGAATCCCCAGCTCCTACACAACTGACTGCTGTTGTAGTGTTTTCAGTATAAAGACTCTTAGTAAGTTATCAGCGATTTATTGATGCAAAAGTCTTTTTCTTTTCGATTTCTCAGCTTCTTTTCACAATATCAAAAACTTCTTCTCACTGTCTGTCGCAGTTTGTAGTGATTGGAAGTGATTTTGCTCGAAAAATAACGAAAGATTTAATTAAATTGCATCAGAGACGCAAAGTTGATACGGTAAATTTTTTTTGTAGTTGAGCTTCGGTACTCCACGTTTGGTTCTCTACCACAAATGTCCAACTGACTCAGATGTTTCCTGCACATCATGCTGCTCGCTTCGGGTACCTTTCACAAACTACTGTAGGCTACAAAGGCTTAGCAACGTATGTGTTTTAACTCTGAACTGGTTGGAACTATGGTGGGATGCTTAATGTAATTGACACTACAACTACGTTAATCCTTGAAAAAATCAGCGAAATGCAACTAACCAAACGATTTTCATGCGGAAAATTATAGTAGTCAACCCTAAATTTCATCGCCCATCGGCCTAATTATTCCAAACGAAAACAGGTGGGAACAAATTGAATTTGCACAGCCTTGGCTGAAGAACAATGGAGCTGAGTTTACAAAATAATCTTATGCTGCAGTTTGTTGGTAGTAAAAAGCGATTCCTAACACTAACCGAATTGATTTCCACTTCCTCTGTTAAATTTTCGAAAGACAATACAGTACGGCGCTAATATTGTATTTGTCCTACCATTTTGCGTAATTGCTGTGTTGTTTCATCGATGCTTCAGATCTCATTACAGATCATCGGACGTCATGCTTGAATCGTTTTAAAAAATTTTCTACAAAATATACAAGATCTTAAAACAGGACTTCTAACAACGAAAGGCTCCAAGGCGACTACGCTCTGTGCAGAATGTCACCAACTGGTTTTATCGGGTAGTTTTACGTATGAAATAGGAGTCACATGAAGGATACGTCATGCTATTTTGGTAATACTTTTCGCAAATTGTGTCAAAACACGTGAATGTGGAAAGGTCACTGAACAGGTTTTTTGAAAGTAAATGTTTAACGTAGCGTTTCAGCTGTGGTGATGATTATGCACTCAGGGTGTGTGCATTTGCAAAGAAGTAAATAAAAATTTGTTTGCTGCCTGTTTTGGTAAAGTTTTTCCGTAAATTGCTAACAATCTCCACATCTTTGATCAAATTCAATTGATAACAGCAATTGCACATGAAAAGTATTCTTAATTACTGTATTTGATTCGGTTGAATAGTGATATTTGATTCAGTTGAATACCCTTTGAACTTGAAGCTTTAATTTTATTCAACACGTCTGGTAAAAAAACTGCCAATCCTGACCAATTTCTTGATTTCAAAATCTGGTCAGTGAACTCTACCATTTTTTCATTCAGCACAAAAGTCGAGGAAATTGACAATGAAAGCTTTCATTTTGTGCTGTGACCTTTGTTCAGTGTGCGAACAACAAAAGTTTCTGAAAATGCACAGAGCAACACATAAAACAAGCCCAAAGGTACAAGTAAGAATGCCATTCTCCACAAAAAAATGGAATGCAAAGTTTACCTAAAGAGTTTGGTGGCATCATAACTTGTAGTTTGTGAGAAAATTATTTAGAGATTGATAAAGATCCACGACTTAAATAAAAATATTTCTCAAACAAATACCAATAGCAAATGATAATACTAAAAATAGTTCAGGTAAAGAAATTGAAACGGAAGGTTGTTTTCTTTAAAATTAAGTAAGCTGTCAAAGTCAAACGCAGACTAAATGAACAAAACACAAGTAAAGCCAAATACATTCCAACTGAATAATATACTGAGACAACTTCCAAAGGATTTCAAACTTTTAAAATCACACCCGTGGCATTCGAAGGCATTGATTCAGATCTGATCTCTTCTTTGCCAAACGCATCTGCATTTTATATACAGAGTTTCAATGCTTCCACTAAGAGTTTTCTTGCGCGCTGTCAAACAGATGTTCTATTTTAAAATTCCCAAATTCATGATTCTGCACTGTCATTGTAGAATCTAGAATGTTTTCTTTGTCGAACGACGTGTTGCGATCCTGTCAACAAACTTGAACAGACTAACGGCGCCAGTTTTGAATGACAGTTGACTGTCTTACGCATGAAGCTTATTTTATTCAACCAAAAGTATTACGAAAAACATCCGACTTTCATTGTTTTACGTTTACTACAGACACCGGTTCAGAAATTTCGCTTCGTCAGGTTGGTCTTGCTTTTGCCTGGATACTCTTCTGGTCTTTGCACAGCTTGGTTTGCTACTGCAGAGGTGGAATGTGACTCAAACGCGTCGGAACAGCCTCCTTTCGAGGGGTTTCGGTCTGACCAAGCACGTCAAAGCTTTTTCGTTATTCTGTTGAAGTAAATAAGCTTTGTTACACCAATTGAAGGTTCTTACTTGCACAAAATGCTCGGAAACCGCTTTGCCTTTTTAGAGACATTGGGTGGCATGAAGTAACACATCATACTTGCAGGAATGTTGAGGACCGCTTTTATCAGCAACTTATTTTGATTTCTTTTATAATTCGTCAAGTGTTACCTGCATCATACCGAAGGCAACTTTTTATTTTTCCGTGCTGAGAAGCTTCTTAGTTTTATGTGCAAAGAAGCTCTGAGATGGAATTGTGCCATGGGCAATTATTGTATTTTAAACTTACAATGAATTTTTGCAATGTTTCAAGCCAAGAGCAAGTCACATCGTGCCTAGTATTTCTTTGTGTGAAGATGAATACGCGGCGCGAATGCAGACAAAAATCCATAGGGAAAATCTTTGAAATATTTCAGTTCCACTTTATTCAGTGAATTGGTTTATGTAGCCATTAGCGGATAAAATTTTTTACCACCTGCAATGGAACATAGGGCTGAGTTGCTGTTTAAAATAAGAAAGTCGTAGCTGGGGCTGCTGTTGCAAGATGGTCGACTGCCGTATTCAGTTTACTGCAAACACACTGCGTATTGCATTGTTGTCAACAAAATGCAACTCGATTTTATTTTGACTGTGATACTGTTAACTGTTGAGCGATTGTTTGTCTGCATGTGTTGTTTTCGTCATGTTATCAAATACGTCACTTATTGGTTTCCTTTGGAAAAAAAACAAATGAAAGCAGACTCATTCGATATGAGTTACCCACATGAAAAATAATGTCTACCTTGACTGTATGGAGAAAGAAAGTTGAAATTACTTTCGCTCCAAGAACCAATCAGTAACATACGATCCAAAAATTATGGTCAGCCGTTAATTCCTAATTTTTCCAATATTTAACTAAACTTTACTTTTCGGACATCCACGTTTACGCAGAGGCTCATCTCCGCTCCTGTTTATTCAAGCATATTTGTTTTTATCCAAAGACCCACATTTCTAGATAAATATTACTAAAGCTAAAGCCGTGCGTTTCAATTACAAAGTACGCACTGTTTTTGAGCAAGTATGAAATCTACATCATACTGCATAAACGCAAGTTCCTTTCTCTTCCAAAATGTTTTCACTTTACTTGTTCTACTTGAGTAACTGAAACGTGTGGCTGGTTTCACTTGATTGTTCGTTTTTGTGTTCTTTTCTCGTTTGAGCGTAATTTCTTTCATTGTTTTGTATCTTCAGAGATACTTTACAGTTTAGTCCAGCAACTTCGCATTCGATTTACGGAACACAGAGCAGTGAGAAAGTACACCACCACATGAAGATAAAAAAGCAAAGCTTTTTACATTGATCAACATTTCACAAGCTAAAGACACAGCGCAAAAAATAGCATGAATAGCAAAAGCGAGTATCTATAATAACTGCAACTACAGTAAGTCTCGCAATTATGGAAATTTGGGTAGTTTCCAGATCATAGAGTGATGCTCGGCGAGCCTCGCTGAAATATTGCTATTCAAACAAAAGTGTTTGAAAAAATGTTCCTGTATTTACCTGGTTCAAAATCTTTCTAAACTCTATTTGGTTTGCCGGCAGTAACTTCGCTATCACAAAAAATATGTTAATTTCAGCAGAAAGCAGAACAGTGAAATTCCTCATAGAAAGAATATTATTAAGACATGTGCATCAGTATTTAGGAATTTAGTTTCTCTACCACAACACTTCAGTTTTGCAAGTGTAAACACTGACTTGTTTTGACCTAAAATGTCTTGGTGTGGAGGGCTGTGCGAAGGTGTATGGCAATCTTGCTTTGCTTGTAGATCAGGCGCGTTTAACAGCACTGATGTGGCCCGCAGCAAGCAACAGATTTTCTCTCAGAATAACTCAGGCTTTAATTGACTACGACTTTAGGCAAGCATATTGGCACAGAAAGCTGAAAGAACAAACGATTTAAGCCACAACAAACTCGACAGACCAGATTGGACGCGCAGCACATGCTAGACCAGGGGTCGGCAACCTTTCCCTAGTCGCGGGTCAAAAAGAAACTCTGCAAGGTTTGGCGGGGCGTATTAATTTTCCACCAACAATGCCGTTCCCTTCGTTGTTTATGATGTTGTTAAAGCTTGGGAATTTATGGAATTTTAATCAGGTTAACTCCTGATTTTCACAGTTCATAGCGAAAGCACAAAATACGATATACAGTACATTTATAGCACAGTACGGTTTTTCATCAGTAGTTCTTCATATATATGCAATACAAGATGTTGGAAGAAGGGCAGATTCATAAAATATAATGTCACTAGGCGGGTCATAAAGTTACAACAATTTGTAAAGGGCTGCGGGCCGAATGATTTTGTTGGCGGGCCGGATNCGGCCAGCGGGCCGTAGGTTGCCGATNCCTGTGCCAGACCGACAAAATACATTCTGCGGCAAATACGTAGAGAAGCTGATAGGGGACCAATGAACGTGGTTGCTCAATGCANAATTTACTGTTTGACGTCTTCACTCCCACACGCAACGCAGTACACTTAAAGCATGCATCGCAGTAGCAAGGAACACACAAGTTCATGAAAGAACACGGATACATACGTAGTGGTGGAATAAAAGTATACGCTTGATCGCGCCAATACCTTTACTTTGATGAAACACAAGCATAAAGGACACACGCATGAATGACGCAATCATGATTATTATAATGCAGTTATGCAATGCTTTTTTCATGAAGAGTGTTGCGATATGGTGGAATCCCGTGTTCCGGAATTCATTATTCTGAATACCACACCATACAACACAAATTATCAAGGAACAGATTTTATCCTATCTATTTCAATGTATTTCGCATTCTGGAAACCTCACTATATTTGTCATAAAGCACTGGGGACAAAATGGTTCGGATCAACGGGATTCTACATACAAGATATACAGTATCAGGTTTGTTATTTCATTTGTTCTTTCACTGGCAAACTTTTATACATTTCACTGTCTCTCTGACTGTACCGACCTTTTTTCGTTCGTGTTGAAGACAAAATTCCTGTACTGTTCACCCTAATCAGCCAGTTCTTGGTTTCTCCTACACGTCATACCAGGCCCGTAACCAGCTTGGGACACCAGGGAAGGCGAAGAGCTTTCTGAGGGGGTCCAAATTTTACAATGATAGCATCTATTTTGCATCGATAGCTCCAACACGTTTTTCCAGGAGGGCGAAAAGTTTTCCAAGAGGCTTCGCAACCCTTGCCCTCCACTTAGTTACGGGCCTGCGTCCTACTCTATACTGAAACACTTCTCAAATTCGTATAATAACGCGGTATGCGTATAACATAATCACAAAACACGATGAACGTAAAAAAATCCATTTTTGCGGTGAAAAATGTCGTACTGCAGTCAAACCTCATGCAGAAATCACCTAAAAACTAAGAGTTGTTAAAACAAGAACCCAATGCAGGTTCGAAATACCCAAGTAGTGGCAGCCGTGAAAAGGAAGTGTCACAAAGGAGGCTGAAAGTAGCGAATGTTTTATCATATATACGCTAATGAAAGCGAGAGTTTCGATAAACTTTTTAATAATTCACGCGCAGGGGTTTTTGGTAAACGTAAGAACGTGCCGACACTATTTTGATTTTCTGACATTTCCTAAAAAACGAGGACTTTTTTGATTTTCAGGGGTTCAGTAGCGCAGCCAAGAATTTTGTTCGGGGGGGCCAGTCAATGACGTCGTCAGTCACTGACGTCGTCTTGAGTCCGACTGTTCCCTCCGTTTATCTTCTAACAGTTATAAATTGATGTAAAGCACCAGTAAAATATTAGCAAGTTTGCTTCGGTGAGGGCCATGGCCTCTTCGGCTTCATTCTGCTGGCTGCGCCCTGCCGCATGATGGAAGGGCTGCCCATGTTAACTCAACTCAAGTGTCGATTGATACTAACCCTCAGCAGAAATTTCTGAGGACACCCATATCTACAGTAAACTATAGTCTTGCTAGAGGTTTTATTGGTGAATTCGTTATCATATCTCCATGACTAAGAATTGGTGAAATTTTTCACGCAGCACGTTACTCAGGCCGCCTGTACCGGATGTCCGTTTGAAGGGGCGATGTTGATTTCATCGCCGTGTATCACATTGCAATGAGACGCTCCAAGCCAGAGTGCTCGCTGCAGTGTGTACAGCAATGTGATCGGTGTCACTAAAACCTTGCAATGAGTATCTGCTCATATCGGCAGAGAAACCGGCAGAGAAACCGTACGAAATGTTTGGGGTACGAAATGTTTTTGCCCAATTTTTTGTTTTTTTGCCAGAGAAAAACAAGCGCTGAATTACTGCAATGAGAAAAAAAACAATAAGACTTCACATGAGCGTTTCCTAATACGACAAACGGGGTAAGGCAGTGAAGCTAACAGGTTATCTGGTGCTTAGGAGCACAAAAGTGATATTCTTATATCAACAGCATGCATTTTTTACCCCGCTGACAACGCTTGCCAGTTTGCGTACGTCACCTGACGTGAACGTTCGACGCTATTTTCAGCTGCTGCGTCCACGAACGACCGGTAATGCCAGTGCGTGGCTCATTTATCACTAATGGTTTTCACATGCAGTAGCAGGACAATTCAGGCAATAGTCGACATCTTCAAGTGCAGAAACTACTCTTGCTTTGGTTACAAGTGGGATCGCAATGGCTCCGAGTACAGTTTTGGCGGTTTCAGTGTTCTTAATAGAAGTGAGACTCAAGGTTTTCGCTCAAGGTGAGAGAGCGTGTGTGGTGGGGAGGCTGAAAATAGGTTATATTTCGGATGTTTGAAGCGTTCCAAAGTTTAGAAAAAGTACTTTTGCCGACTTTCCAGTTTGTTTGATAGAGACAAGAAACAATGCATGCGGCCAAATAAAAAAACTGTTGGAGATGTGAACGTTAAAAAGTTTATCAACGACAGTAAAAAATGAATTGTTTAGACGACACTGATTTGAAGCCTTCTTGGCCCGTAGCCATGGGGGGCATTCGGAGGCAGTGCCCCCCAATTTTTGATGTGCACAGAAGATTGGTTTTAAACATATAATGAAAGGAAATATCGTGATCCCCCTAAAATGTATTTTGCCCCACCAAACCTCAAAACCTGGCTACGACTCTGCACTTACTTGAATGTATGATTTTGCGACAAGCAATAATTATCACCAATCATCACCCCTGCAGTTTGCTTAAGCAAGTTGCTGCAAAACTACTTATCGTTTCCACAATGATAAATTAGACTGTAGTGATGAACAAAACCGAAATAAACAACCCTTGGACATTTCTTGAAAACAGCTGTCGCAAAACGCTTTGGGCAAGCAAACTAGTTCGCGGCTGTGCCATGTTTGCAGTGCATTTTGCATGCTTCGATTTTCATCCCCAGAGCAGTTTGAAAGATGGCAGAGAGCTAATTTGCGGTGAAAATCGTGTTAATACGCACAACAGCACTTCCTGCACATCATGGCAGATGCGTAAGCCAAAATTTCCTGTACGTTTCAGAATATTCATTGCTGCCATATAAGTGGACTTCCCGTGCATCCTGGCTCACGCGCTCGTTAAAAGTAAAATTCTCTTGAAGTTTCGGAAGAGTCTTTGTTTAACCAAACAACAAGAGCTGTTTTACTGTTTTAGGGGATGAAAGTCAGTTAATTCGGTGGCAGAGAGCATAAGCAGAAGGGAATTAAGACACTGACAGCTAGAAAAACATTTCTAAGTGTTCAATGAAAAGCTCATCTGATTCTGCTCAATTAACGGCAGGTTCCGTGTAACCGCCGTCTGTAAAAACACACAAAAGCATTCCCCTGCACAAAAATTAAGATTGAACATTTCCAAATGTTTGCTGTTATGATTTTGCAACTGTTGTTTACATTCCAGGGAGAGAGTTAAACACCGGTGTCCTCGTTAAATTGTCCGACGATAAATTGACCAAGACTCGCAAGTCAAACCAGCACGAAAACTTAACGCAACTGGTAATTTACAAACGTATCGAATGTAAAAATCCAGCTTTTTGCAATTACACACCCGATCACTAGAGGCAGCAATGAAACAACTACGTGGATGAAACTTACGACATTGTCCTTTCTTGCACAGATTTTTCTATCTTTGGTCATTTACAACTTGCAAGGCTAAAATCTCTTCACTTCCTCTATCAGTCAAGAAGCATTGGGTGTGTTTGTGGCAAGAAGAGCCTCAGAGATCTGTAGTTTTTCAGACCTTGGAATGGGTGCACATCAAAAAACGGGTCGATAACAAACCTTTGTCGTAAAAAAATTTATTTCGGAATCATTGTTGAGCGTGACAAGATAACTTTACAAAAAACAGGCTACGTTGGACTAATAACACAGTCATTTCGCCTCAGAATGATCAAACTTCATGCCACAGAACCGAAACACTGAGGCGATGCAGCAAAATCGAAGTCACTGTAGAACTCTTATGGCCCACGAACAAGATTGCGGGCATTTTCTTTCTTAGTAAGGATCAAGGATCAATTGTATTCTCCCTTTCAGGTCCTTGAGTTTCGGTTCTGCAACATGGAATTTCGCCATTCTTTCACGAAACGACTTAGCTATCGGCCAGGGTAACTTGTTCACGTAAAATGGTGCCTTTGAGTCCCACGACGTTGTCACAAAACCATTAGCTACAAAATGTACAGTACGTTAATACACTACGCAACCTCATCCGTAGGTCTGATCAACACCATTCCAAAAGCGCGAAAAAGTATTTTAATTACAGGTACGCAAGAGCTTTTTCCTCAGACTTTGCGAGGATAACGGCAAAAATATTTAGCGTTACAGGTGTCAGAGATGGCACCGATCGTGAAAGAAAACAGCGTTTCATTGCACGCACGTTGTTTTCCCTGTGGAATGCCACGAATGGTCTGCAGGCGTCCACATCCACTTTGCCGTGAGGCACACGCAGAGACGTGTGAAGGGCTGTTGGGGCCCCCAAATCGAGATGAGGCCCTTTGATATCAGCAAGCATTTAGGCAGATGCGTGCTTTTTCGAGCCAGTTGCTAATAGCCCCTTGAGCAACGCTATTTAAAACCTAACCAAGCTAAACTAATAATGTACAAATTGGGACAGAGGCGGATCCGGGAGGGGGGCGATCGCCTCCCAAAAACCTACGAATGTAACTTCATTTACCATGTTTTATACAATTCAGAAATCAACATTCGCGATTAAAGACGCGATTAAAGACCATTTTTTCGTCCATGGTTTTGTCACAGCAGTGTTGTGAAGTAGCCTATGCTTCATCTCTCTTAGTGTAGAGAAGCCCTTATGAGATTTGACTACCAAATATTACTGGAATCGCCGCCCCTAAAATTACTGGCTAGGTCCGCCCCTGACTCAGGAGAAAATAACTTTAATGAACTGCCAATGCAGAATAGATGAAAACTGACTTTATCACTTGTTAGTTGTTATCATCAATAAAGCGAAACAAGTATCTCTTCTTGTGATGTGATGGGAAATTACTTTTGATGTAATTTACCTGTTTGATGTAGTTGCCGTACTTGCATCAACTTTTGTGTACAACAGGGGTGTGCAACCTGCGGCACGCGGGCCAAATGCAATACAAAGTGGATTTTTATGCCGGCCACTAGTACTAGACAGCCTGTGTGGAACGGAGGGGCGGCCCGCGGTCTAATCTGTTTAATTGTGTTTGGCCCTTCAGTAATAAAGGTTGCACACCCCTGGTATACGACAATATGTGAAACCGGCAGTCTCACTAATGCTTGTGATTTGCATCAGGGTTGCCAGATTTTTTTTGCAGCTTATGGCCAAAATCCTGATAAAAAATGGCCAAAATGGCTGTTTTTTGAAAAAGTTATGGCGAAAATCACAAAATGTTTTAACTATGGTAATTTCTATATTCATACTTATCTGAAATTGTTCGGAAAGCAGTATATTTTTCGCCGAAAAAATGTGGTTTTTCCAAAGAAGCAAGTTTCTACCCCAAAACAGCAATTTCTGGCGTAAACTAAAAATTACCTGTTACACCTTGTCTTTATTTGTCTTAATAAAACTTAGAACCATACATTAAACACTATTGTAGATGCATACATGCTTCATTTCTGACACATTTCTTGGTTAAACAATTTTCAATTCACTTTCCAATTCAACGGCAAGGATAGAATTCTCTTGATCTTGTGCTCCAAATATATGAACAAAAGATTAAAAGGCATGAACTGCATTAAGTTGATGATCATATTGTGTTAACCAAATGCTCAAAACCATCCTTAAGCTTACATAATGTATGAACGAAAAGGCACACTTGAGAACAAACATTGACTCATGACAGGTCCGACTGAAACGCTTGCACGAAATCTAGAAGATTTCAAGGGCTAAATAATTACTACACACTTTGAACATTACAAGGTTGAAGGTACTGCAGAGGGTTTCTGTAAAAGTGATGAGAAATGTCTAAAATTAAAATCTTACCAAAAATACAAAATACTTCCACTATGACATTATCAGTCAATTGAATAACATTATCAGTCACACAACCGCGTGCAGCTGTCTTCAGATACAGTACGAGCGCAGCAGATACCAATAGTAACCAAAACTAAAGATTATCACTGACTGAAACATCTGTACAAAACCGACTGACTGCAAGAGCTAAATCATTACTACACACTTCAAAGCAATAAAAGGTTGAAGTGGCACGGTGTCACTGTAACAAAATGAGTGACACGATGAAGACCGTCCAAAAAATATAAGAACACAAGTTATTTAATGAAAACTTAATTTTTCAGTGACAAACCGAAAAAATGGCCAAAACAATGGCTAGATTTTACAAAATGGCCAAATGCGTTTTTTCATGGCCAGCGCAGTTAAAAAATGGCCAAAATGTTCGAAATTGGCCATGAAATGGCCAATCTGGCAACCCTGATTTGCATCCCGACGATCACAGAGCACCTGGTGGTCGTTGTACAGCCTCATCATTTTAATAACCAGTCTCAATGTAATCAACTTGGTGCTTTCACCAAAAGCTGATAGGTGGAAGCAGTGCGGAGAACTAACTGCTTCCCAAGACTCACTCTGCCTTCACTTCTAATAAGAACGAATTTATAAATCTGACACCATCCATCTTCATCATGACATATAGCAAGTGAGATTAAATCTGAAGAGGCTTTTTAAGATCGAGCAAGTGAGCGTTAAACGTATCGATATTTTGCCCGTTTTTTCTGGTCGAAACTTTAAATTAGACTGTCTTAACACAGTCTGCACAGACACACCACAGCCTACATTTGTTTCAACTTTACATTACCTGTCTTAAGCAGCTTTCACGAA
>JGI24159J19872_10005949_pt1 | contig 15811 bp, 8 predicted proteins | sample Ectturendosymbi4_FD_19872 | JGI IMG/M metagenome (IMG submission 19872) | reverse complement strand
TCACAGTTCTCTTCCTCGAGGTAAACTGCTGAATTGTTGTTTCGTCGGAAAACAAAACTCTGGACCATTGCTGGCTTGTCCAGTCTTTGTATTTTTTAGCAAACTGCAAGCGCTTCAACTTCATTGCAGAGGCCAGTCTCGGTTTTCTAGCCGGTTTCCGTGATTTGAGGCCGAATTCGTCGGTTAAACGGCGACTATTGGTTCTTCTGCTGATTCTCGAACCAGTTTCCCCAAGTTCCGCTCGAATCTTTTTAGCTGAACACGTAGGAGGCTTCACGACACATCTTTCTATCAAAATATCGTTTCGTCGGGTGGTTTTCCGTGGACGACCGCTCCTCGTACAATCTGAATAAGATCCACAATTCTTGAACTTGACCACTGCCTGATGAACTGCTGTTTTGCTGACTGAAAGGCGTTCACTTATTGCGCGTTCAGTGTATCCTTCCTGGCGTAGAATCACGATCTGAGCTCGCTGTGCCTCAGAGAGAGACCCTTTCTTACCCATTCTGAGGCAAGAAAATAATGACGAAAAAACAAAAAAACAACCTCACTGCTGAATGTTTCACTGTTTATGACTTGAAACAGTCTCTTGCGTCACACTCTCGCTCACTAGAAAGGATGATGCAATCGCGAATGATTTCTGATACAATACTGCGGAACAAGTAGCTTCGCACACAAAAATCGACTTTGGTCAACTTTTGGCCACGACTGTATTTGCGCTAAACCAGTTTAAACCGAAAACTTTTGTTGAAGCTCTTACCATTGCAAAGGTCAAGTCGAAGAAAAATGTTATCTGTCATCAGCCACCGCAGATAGATTGCAATTATCTTTAGGTAGCAAATAACAGATTTTTCGCTGACCCCAAAAAGCTTTTCAATGATTAAGCATTTTGTGCCCAAAACGTATTTTTCAATAAAAATATTTTTTGTGATTAAAGGTGACCACCTTCCCTGACTAATGTTATGGTTTCCATATGTACACTCTCATGAGTATCGGATTTGACCTGTTTCTATTCTTAACTCTACACTTCGTATATTCGGTCTCAAACTTGAAAACAAGTTTGATATATGATTGGCGATTTCCTAGTGAGTAGTGGTAATGCACGACACGGTCCAATGTTTTTGAGCACAACGATATAAAACGATAAAAGAACGGACACAACCAGAATCAGGGAAGTACTTCATGGTAAAAAATAATCTGAAAGATATTTAATTAGAGGAATAAGAGTAAAACAGAAGCAGACAGACCCAGCTCCGACGACCAAACGCTTTTACTGTGATTTATCTTATGTCAAGTAACAAAATACCATTATATGATTTTCATCTGAGTAATTCGAAACTCTACTGTTTTGGATCAAAAATCTGTAAGCTATCATTGTCGACATAAAAATGTAGTTTTATTTTTCAACGATAACTCGATTTACATCGTGAGTAGTAATTTCAAAGCATTATAGGAGATGAAATTTGCTTCAACGTGACACCTTCTGGTTGAAGAAACTAATCAAAACCCACTCAAAAAAAGAGAGAAGTTGGCAAAAGTGTAGACAATAACGCGCTCGTGTTTTGCAACGGTAGCATTCTACTGGTTATGCACATACTTATTCTAGGAGGGAGGGATGACCAAAGATATGTGATTTATGGCAGGTACTTGCACCAACAAAACACCACAAGGGCGACCCAGCTAAATGTGCTCGCAAAACGTTTTACTAGGAAATCGATTTAGAGTCATTTACCCATCTCTAGTTCTGTTAATTGCAAGCAAAAGCTTAAGGGCGAAATGATGACAATCTAAAGCAAGACTTGGAGAAAATACGCGAACGGTAGTTTCAGACACACGCTTGGACAAACTGCTGTTCTCACCAAAGCTAAAAACCAGCTAACCCCAATTTGTTGCTGAAATGAGGATATATGCAGTCGGAATCACTGCAAAGTTATGAAGATGAAGCGTGGTAGATGATTCCTTGAAGGCTGAGCAGTAAACCTAGAACTTTTAATTATCGACAGCACTGGATCAGCCATACATTTTTCCAATTGTTTCAATCTATTCAAAACCTTTCAGCAAAACGTGAAGGCCTCCAGAAATCAGTTCACAATCGTTGTTGATCTCTTTTTCAGATTGCATTGCCTCACCGCCCACATTCAAACGATTTCACCGCTGAATTCGATGAACTCATACATTGTGACGAAGCTGTGAATGAAATGCATCTTATCTAAAAAACACTTTCATAGCAAAAGCATTTGTTGCAGGTTTTCATGACCAAAGCATTCATAATATGATAAATTTGCAACTGCAGTGGGTTGATTTCCTGCTTCAAATAAATCATGATGTCCCGCTATTCTACTGGCGGAAAGTCCATGAAGAGAATTCTACTATTTACAGCTTTTCACAAAGCAAACGAAACAGATGGTTGTCGTATAAATATTTTGAAAGTACAAAATTCAATCGTAGCTTATTTTTGGTGCTGATGAACGAATCACCAGCATGCACCACTTTTCAAAACAAAATTCAGTTTGGACTTTACGTTTTTTGAAACCGAATGGAAATTAGGTATAGCAACCGTGGTTCTGCGTTGACTACAATTAGCGACAACAAATTTAAAAAACATTCCAAGGTATATTGAAAATGTCGCTAATATTTCAATAAATTAGCGGACAGTTCAAGCTCTCTCATTAATCGGTAATTCTAGCTTTGACAAGTGATTCCTAAATTTTCTGAAAGTTAGTAAAAACCTGCAGCCCAAAAATAGTCCTCCAGCTCCTCCGCAACCACACACCATCTTTGCAAAAACTGTAAACTGCCTCTTTAATTGCTTCGACATACTCCAGATACCTATAGTACAAACGACGTTGAAACCCATTCCTGCAAAAATAAAATCTCACTGCATCAACTATCCCAGATTTTAAAGATGTGGTTCGTTCCGCATCAATCAAAAGATCTATTTGTTTGTTCACTGCATCTAGTGAACCCCTCAGTTCTCTATCATCTTTCCTCTCAAACCCCAATCCGAAGTTCAATTAATACCACCAGCATAGAACGTCAAAAAAAAACGTGGCAAAATTGGAACAGTTTAACAACATTTAACAACAAAAACAACCCAAAAATATTTAAAAGCAAGTCTTTGTTGCCCGGATAAATAACTGTTGGCCGAAGTTCCAGCTGGTATTTAACGTACTGGCATTCTTGGGGGCAGTTGCATTTTGTCTGGTCGAAAAGGTCTGCAAAGTTACAAGCAAATTATAATAAACATACGAAAGAAAGGTTTTCAAAGTTCGAGTTTCATATTCATTACCTCCTTCCAATAACCCATTTGATGTTTTTGTCTCGATTCCGGGCTTCCCCCGTAGTTTCCACAAGTTACATTTTACGACAGCGAAAAAGACGGTGACTGAAAAAGGTTCGCTCAAATCACTATAAACCTCTGGATAGGACTTAGTTGAATGTTCGTCGAAGACGTCGCTCAGGTACTTCTTACACTGCAGTGTAAGAATGCAGCGTGCAGACTGATCCGTTACCAGGCATGTGCATAAACTTGCAACCGCAAACATCCAACGCATGTCTGCTCTCGCCCATGAGAAGGAATTTTTCTCTAGAATATTCATCGAAAAATGTGAGATTGGTTGATCCGCAGTGACCGTATGGAGGTGGCTGTTGAAGTAGGAGAAGTGGGTTTTGATGCACAACGTTTGAGTTAATCGCTTAGTAAATCTTGTAAAACTAGATGGCAGCAATCAGTCGCTTGGCAATTTTCCTGTTTTGAGTTTCCACCAGAGCGTTTGTGAATATCAATTTTATATATCAGCTACGACCAACATTTTTTTATAGCCTGCTTTAGGTTAAACTCGGTTTTGGGAGCTCAGGACACACGGAGGATGGAGTACAACATAAAAGGTATCTGAAACCACAGAAAGTATTTGCTCGATTCATTTTTGAGACACCATGACGAGGATGTTATTTGTATCTTTGCTTTGACACACAATTCATTGTGTTTTACCTGCAGCACGAATTCGTATCCGGTGTAAGATTTACCCCTGGGAGTAAATTACCTTTTTTAATAGTTAAAATCTAAAAGTGTTGCTTTGGATCAAGATTTAAAGCAATGCTTGATAACATCATGTTGATTTTTTGAACTTTTTTTGAAACAAGTTGATCACCAGTTTTACGTCAGCAGTGCATGCATTCTGTATAGTATTTGCGTTCTTTCAAAACCTGGTTCGGAAATTCACTAAAAGAAGAGATTGCGACTCCGCTAGGTTTGCAACACTGGATTGGCGTCTGCCGTAATTCTATATTCCAAAAATTTATTGTACTTTTTCATTATATACATTTATAAAAGTGCAAAAGTAAGGCACATTTTCGGGTCAAATTTTATTTTCGAACTAATGAGGACTACAAAGGCAAAGTGGTTAAGAGCTCCCGATCTAGAGCATAATATGCCAAGCCACTGGCATTTAAAATTATCATTCATCAAAATATTTGGGTTATTTCGGGTTGTTGGACGTTTGTACTATAAGCCTGGAATACGTTTGAAAAGCAAGCATCGAAGCTCTTGGAGGTGGGTAAAGAACTTGCCTGTAAAATATACTTAAGATTTTCTGAATTTACTATTATGCCCTGGAGTGCATTTGCAACAGTGCTTTGCGTTAACAGAAAAATATCAGTGCCAAATTATTTCATGCAAAACATATACGGCGTTGGCAACTCCAATTACTAACACAGTGCAGCCCCTATGCCTCAGTAAGAACATTGCCAAATCATTGACTTGGCAATCTGCATTTGAAGCCTTACATGCATAGGTGGCGGAACCGGGGGGGGGCGTATGGGCCTAGGCCTCCCCCACTTTTATTTCTGGGGGGCCTGGCCCCCCACTTTTAAATTTCGAATTTTGCCAATAAGTTTAAATAAATACCATAATCAGTTTTGGGTCCATTGTTAAAGTGAATCGTTTTAATGAAAAAAAGTTGAAAAACTTTGGCAGTATTTTTCCAATATTAATTATAATATATTATTTGTAATTTGGCAGTGAATTTGGCAGGATTTCGTAATTGTTTGGCAGAGTCCACCGTGCACAGTCTGTCACCTTTCTGTGGCTTGCTTAGCGCATTGGTGTTGTTGAACAGTGTTGCCAGATGGTGTAATAGAACACATCTGTTTACAAAAATGGTGTAATTTTACAGTTTGTGTGCATGGGCGTCAGCAGGCTTTTATCCAGGGGGGACACTACTGGAATTTTCCAAAGGTTGTCTAGGGTGGTCAAAAGTGGTGAAATATGTTTTTTACTCCTCAAAACTAAGAAAACAGCCTTATTTGCTAAAATTTTCAAATTCCTGTCCCCTTCCGATACACATGGTGGTGTGTAGAAAAAATTTCGTGCTACAACATTGAAAAATTGGTGTAATTTCAAGCGTTTCAACATTTTCAAAATAAAACATTTCACAGATCAATTTCAATTGTGTTGTCGTTTTTACATTGACAACACTAAACAGCCATATTTCTTTCTGGATTGGCAACACAATTGGCATCTTTACAGACAAATTTTTAGTTGCTACATGCTTTGTCTTGTCTTTGTATTCCTGTATCTAATGCAGTTATAGAATGAGTATTCAGACATGTTACTACTGTGTTGAAGATGTGGAAAAGTTATTATTTTGAATGTGCTTAAAGACAAGTATCAATACTGTGTAATTTTTGCCTGATTTTTATACTGTGTTTTCGGTGCTTTTAACAGCCCAGTGGCGACTCCAGCACACGGGCTCCTCGGGCTTAGCCGGAGTCTTCAATTACGATTTATATCGGAAAACGCAATTTGCTTGCTTTGCATATTTGTGCCACCACCCACTGTCTCACTTCACTAAGTTGTTAAATCGGGTTCTTTTCTTTGGGCCTTGTCACTGTTCCTATATTTTCGTTCCATGTCTGGCCTTTAGCGTTCATGTTGCAGATTACCTGAATAAAATAATATCGTTCAGAGTAGGCATTCTCTCGACTTCTCTCGACTAACTAACGTCTCAGAGCAATAATAATGCCAGCTAGAATCAAAGCAAATGGAAATTTCAGTGGCGCAAGCGTCGAACGGTTTCATTCAGTCAGAATAAATCGTATGATGAGCCCAACTGACGCTGTTGACCTGGGTCCCTGTGTAACAGCCTCGATTGTTAACCGCCCTTAATTGTATGCCAAAACGAAATAGCGTCAAAAATTAATGTAAGCCGCACTTGAACATAGGTTACCTAAGCCTCTGAGATGCCTTGTTGTACCAGCATGCTAACTGACAACTCTGTTAATGATGCTTACACCGCTTCATCTGCCTTCTGCTCATCATAATCCCTTATTTGATGGAGCGAGCACGTGTGCACGTGGTGCTGAAGAGAGGAAAGATACGGTAATAAGAAAAGAGACTTTGGTCAACAAAACGTAGCCAAGGAAAGACTGGGCGCCATCTAGACATTTCGATGGGCTAAAGAAAAAAAATGTAAGCCGCCCTCGATTTTAAACCGCCCTTGATTGTAAGCAGCACTGAATGATGAAGAAAATTTTATAAGCCGCTGCCTACAATCGAATAAATACGGTATTTGAATTTCAGGTGGTTCATCGAAACGTTTTCATAGTGGCTTAAATTTACATAAAATAGTGCAATTTAGACCTTTATATGGTGTATAGGTAATGACCTCCTATTTTAATGGTTGTGACGTCACAGTTGCCAATTCAAACCACAAAATTTTTTAATACTTTTTTTGATGTGCAGTTGTGCCCTCCACTTTGAAAAAGGCTCCGCCACCCATGCTTATATGTCAATATTTTGAATGAAACTCTTCTACCTTAAAACAGCTCAAAATTGGTGAATTATGACGTAATTTGTGGGTGACGTTGCCTCCTCAGTTAACAATTGGTTTCTTGGTTGTTACCCAGCGTCTAGCATCTGAGTGCTTATTTCAGGCATCGGAAAACTATGACTCGTTATAGTTTTTTTAATGATGTTTTGCGTCGTTCATTGCTTCTGAGCATGTTTTACCTGGAGGTATTTCAGTTGCCGTTGTTAGAAGGTGCTTTTAAGATATTGAATCACGCATCACACAGTTAACTTATTTTCTGCTTTATGTCACAAACAGGCAAAGACAAACTACATAAAGAAATTAACGTTTGGGAAAATATAAACATACAAAACGCTCTTTTTCTATTCACTTACGTTAAACCCGTTATCCTTGCAGATACCCTGCTCTACTTTTGATCTTGATTCCGTTAACTGTGAGCTTCAACGTTGAATTGGGCAACAATACTCGGGAAGACTTACTGCAAATTCCCTTTTACCAGCAGTTGAACCTCTCTTCGGGTAATAATTACGTCGGTGGTATATCCAGGAACTACGGAGAATCCTTTGTCCCGCAAGAAGTGCACTTGTGTTGCAGGAGCATGTACAGTGACCTGTAGACCGTAGTATGGCATACGAGGTCCGTATATCCACTCGGAAGCATTGACAAAATCGGCCATTTCCAAACCTCCTTCCTGCCCTATTCAAATAACGATCGATGCAGATTGGAATTTTGAAAGTTTGCATTTTGATAGCACATTATTTTACTCTTTTTAAAAGAGTTTTAAAAACCAAAGTTACAGCATTTGATAAGTATGTCATTTGCCGCAGACTTTCAAAGAATTTTTGTAACTCGAATATTTAAAAGCAAAAGCATTTTGATTTTAAGCAGAAAAAACGTAATTTTACCATTTGTTTGTTACAACGAATATTGAGAGCTTTGTGTCTTTAATATCAATTTTCACTATGTAAGTCTAAAAGCAAAAACACCTGCAGGCTTTAAACGTTGTTACGACAGAACAATCTAAACCAGCTATGTCCAAACTCAATGATATGTCCAAACTAAACAATCTAAACCAGCTATGTCCAAAAAAATGACTTGCTGAGTCAAAAATTATGTCACTATCTTAACCAAGGCCGCATATTNAATGACATATTAATAAGGGCCGCACAGTGACTGGCTTACTTTTATCTTAGCAAACGAAATGTAGCTTANATTAATTAAGCTAATGAACTGAAAGCGTTAGAATGCTAATTGCAATGGTAACAGACGTGATAAAGTGGCACTGAAGACCACCTGTACCAAAAATGTCACACTCAAGATTGTCAAAATATGGACAGGTTGTCAGCACATAGGATACTTTAACTACCTCAAAACCCTAAACTGGGCCGCACAAAACCTTTGACTGGGCCACATGCGGCCCACGGGCCGCGGGTTGGACATACCTGATCTAAACTCTATTAAATATGTTGCTCAATAAGCTGGATGTTCGAGAGAAAAGCGTTTAAATTATTTGTATTTTTACTGGAATTGTAATGTCTGAAAGTGCGATTTCTTTTCTTCTCACGTGCTGTGCATCAACAAAAACTGTGTGATTTTGAACCGTTCCTGACACAAGATTTTTCCGCTTTTTTCAAAGTCTTGGACTTTTGCTATTCAGAACCCCACTGACTTATTGATTTCAAGCTTTTATTGCATGCACTTCTTTGAAAGCGTTTGCAGGGCTGCTCGAACAAACATTTTATGCACAACAAATATTCGTTAGAGTTGTGTAGCGTATACTCTAGCTTGCGATTTTACCAGAAAGTCTAGAAAAACTAATTACTAATGTGCTCAGAATCATTTGATGGTAAAACAACAAACTCGTTATTTAGTTTTTTTTATAGAGCCCTGCAAACAAGCTGTGTTGTCCGCACGCGCGGAGAACAGAAAACGCTCAAATTCATTTCATGCATCTTTTCATCAAGAAAAAATTCTGCGCCGCGACACCTGTATTAGTTCGTCGAGCTTGTACGCTGTTTGCTTTATGAACACTTCAAATACATGCAAAAAAAATTCAAAAATACAGTATATTCTGCCATTTGCTGCCTTCAAATTTTCAATGCAATGGAAATACTTTACCTGCAAAATCTTGATATTTCAAATGTTCCTTACAGCTTGCATCAAAGACGTAGCAGTAGCCGTAATCTGTCAAAGTCAACTTGAAGAGAGTTTTGTCACAAAATCTTCCTTTGTACAAAGCACCTAGAATAATTTAGAATGAAAGACGAACCTCAAGTCAAACAAATCTACAATACAATCAACTGTACTGCTCTTGTTTTTGTCAAATCAACTGCATTACTCTTGTTTTTTTTCTGGAATGACTTTTCGTTACCGGGGTGTGAAAATCTACGTAGTTTGATTTTTCGGGCCTTTCTCGCCCTGCGTAAATTTACGTATTTACAAAAAATGGTGTCTTGAGAGACTGGTTGTGATGTTTGTTTTTGCCTGGAAAGGATTTAGAAATGTGGTCCTACACTGAGTTCAAATAATATTAGTTCTTGCAATGAGAATCCAAACTCTTTTTGTTAAGATGCCGTTTGAAACATGTTTGGTCCACGCAGGCGGGACCAGTATCCAGCGGCAGTGAGTTTGTGCAGTGTAAGTGCTTTGATATGCAGCCAAATGCTTGGGAAGTAGGACAAAATGTATTGTAAACATTTATGCAAAAGTATTCAGGCATGTTAATAAAATTTCATTGCTCAAATCTAGTGTTAGCTGCTGTTATTGACTCAAACACTGCTTGCAATTAAATAAAACTTTTGCAAAAAAGTGTCCCTGCAGGTCTAGGCTTGTTGCAGTGGTGTGTAACCTAAAATGTTTTGGAAATGATTTGATATGTTGGCAATTAATTACTGTAAAGGCAACAAACCGTTTGCAAGTTCACCGTTTTTGCCTAAAGCTGGTAAACGCCTAACAGGTTACACCATTGTTTCTCAAACATCAAAAGAACTTGTGGCTGTTCATGTTGAAATTCAATCGCCCCTTTTTCACTCGCCTCGACACATCGTTATCGCCCCCCAAGCCTGATGCAGTACACACAAGGTATCGTATTTTTAAAGATTTTTATTTGAAGAAATCGATACATACCATGGTCCCAAGTTCAGTGTGGTGGATGCGCTTGGTGGCTTTCACAAAGCTTCGAAATATTGGGAGACATTTTAGTGAGGTACAGTCGTAGATCACCTCGCTTATGAATGAACAAGCGGTTTCTTTGCTTTGAGAGCATTAAGGTCACAGACGACGTTACCTCAATGATCGAGTATGGTAGTGGTTGAGCGTTATCGCCCCCTTTGTGTTGTTTTGCCCCCTATAGCCCCGTTTGTTTCTTTCATCCCTTTGCCCCTAAAAATTGCCCAAAAGGGTGCGATTCTGCCCACTTTGAGAACCACTGGGTTACACCTTCTCGGATTTGAATTTCCCGCTAAAACCGCCTGGCAGGCACCCGTCGATATTGTTGCGGGAAAACCACCCGGTATCGAAAGTGTTGCAGCTTATTCTGTTTACACAAGTGCAAACTAAAACTTAACCAGTTCGAGCGATGCGGTGTGCCAGAGTTAGCGCTTCTCATAAACACTCAGTTAGCGCTTCTGATAAAACGCAGAGTTAGCGCTTCTGATAAGCGATTCTGATATCCATGCGCCTAATGACAACTGCCGAAAATCACTTATATTACCACAAATATTGTCAAACAATTAAATACTTGCAAGATTCCAAATAATCAGAAACACTCTCGAAGCCGTGGTTTTGACACAGTTGTGCCACCATGCTTTTGTCTTCTATATTGTAAAGCTGCAGGAGAGAATTCGCATGCAACATTTTTTCACCGAAGTTATCAGCAATTTCAGTTTTGCTCGCCCAACTTAACTTTTCATGAATGCGTGAAAACGATATCATGCCTGAATATACTTACAACAACATTCTGCTGTTATCGTGCTGAACGTTTATGGAAAGACTAATTATGCGCAAGACAAAGGAGTAAACTTTTCAATCATTCACGGACTACTTCAAACATTTGCTTGCCATCTTTGCTAGACGCAAAAGAAACTCACACCATAGGAATGAAAGCATTGGTTGTATTTCGCATAAACTCCTCGATGTTTAAGTCGTCAAGGGTCTTTAAATTGAAAGTTTGGTTTGTTGGCGGGATTGAGCTGGTTGCATAAACTTGTTTGATTGCATCTCGTTGCTTTGGAGTGAGTGTGCTGCTTCTGCAAAAATTTTCGAAAAAGAATGAAACGATTGATTATAAAGTATACAATTCAAGAAATTCGACTTTTTCAACTTTTCTAGCGACGGCATGTATATACCCAGGGCCAGCGCTACCATCAGGCGAACTAGGCGGCTACCTAGGGCTCTGAGCAAAAAGGGGCACCAAAAAGGACCAAAAAATAGAATTGTGTTCAGGAAGTGACGAACATACACCAAGTAAAAGTGAATCAACATGATGAAAGTGAATAGAACATACGTTCACGCAGTTTATGAGAATATACAGACCGCCTACTACACCGTTTCAGGTTTGGTGCAGAAGGATTATTCGTATCAATTTCAATTTCATTTATACTATAGATAAGCTATGTCGCAATTTGGTTTAAATTTTATTTATCTAATAAACTTTTCTTGTGCAAAGCAAAAGTCATTTATTCCATNATGTACAACGTGACNTTACATAGAACAATGATCTTTGTTTAGGAGAGATGGCTGCTGTCATGGATCTTGCTTAGGGTGCTTAGAAATCTATCAATGGCGTTCTGTCAGAGCCAGCAGGCATGCATTTCAGGCCTTACTTCATCAAGTTCACTGCAAAATTGCAATGTTGCCATCTCAGTATTTTCATTTCTTGATTTTTCCTGACTGCCTCGCTTTTGCCGGAGCATAGCCTTTTATCGATGACTTCACTAAATCATGTTTCAGCCATCCAGTGTAGTCAGGTTAGGAAACGGTAGCGAAACGCCAGCATCATTGGTGTTAGTAGCCTGTATTTAACCAGTCAAATTTGTATCATGGAACGCACCGCCTCAATTTATTTAACCAAACAGATTCCAGCTGGGGCGTTCACAAACGTCGGAGGTTTGTTCCGTATGTGGAAGTTCATCGATTTTTACAACAGATTAACAATGGGCTTGGAACTGCGAGTATCTGACGGGTCTGCAGTTGAATCATCGCAAAAACTGTAGAATGTTAGGGAGGCAGACGGGGTGTTGCAAGTTGTTTGGAATTTTTGCTTCAATGGCATTCATTTTATCCACAAACAGAAAAAAGGATACTCACTTTGACTATAGCGCAGAAGATAACACCATAGAGCAGTGGTTCTAAAACTTTTCGTTGCTGGGGATCCCTTTCACTGCGTTGCTGGGGACCCCTTTCACTGCGTTGCTGGGGACCCCAAAACTGTTGCGGACCCCTTCGTTTTCTCAAAGTTGTTTCGATTATGTTGGTAAACTAGATTTGGCCGTTTCTTAGCATGAGCACCTTAACCGCCCTGGCACGAAGCAAATTTCAGGTTTCAGCCTGCCGCCAACTGACGTCATCAAAACAAAACAAAAAAAGGTCAGTCGACTTGCAAGATGAACATGTCAGACTACAGTTGTGGTGCAATTAAGCTGACTACTGGCCCAAATGAGCGCATAAAAACTGACGGATTTTCTTGATTGTATTTTGGTTTTGAGAACACCGTAACACTGTAAAACACATTCGTGGACACCTAAGGGGTTCATGGACCCCAGGTTGAACAACTGTCATAGAGGATTCCGACGAAAGCTTCAAGGTCAACTTTTGATGCGCTACATTCGACATAGCTATCTCATTTCATGAGAAATTCTTCCAGTAGGTACAGGAGCATAGCTTTGCCTTTGGCTTTCTCTATGAAACTCAGAAATGTCCAGTCCAGCAAATCAAAGCAAGTTCTTTCTTCATCACTGAAAAACCTTGTAATAAACATCAGAGGTGTAGTGCTGAAAAAGATGTGTGGGAACGCCGTTCCCACACCAAATGAAAAGGAGGACTGCACCAAATAGTTCAAATAAAGTGAGCATTTGCCTACAAGGGCTTCCACACTGGATCTAGAGTTTTGACTAGCTGTGCGAATCTGCGTGTCGCTTGCACATCTGTGAGATCGTAGTCATGTTTTCATGTAATCAAAATCATCAAGTAACGTTACTAGTGCAAAAAGGTGTGGTAACGCATTCCCGACTCACTACACCCATGATAAACATTAAATAAACATGGTTCAGATATTGGTGCAGACAGAGTAACTCTGTGTATTGTTTCTTCGAAAAGGTCCTCTGGAAATTTTGCATTTTCCTCACGGGCACAGTCTGATCAAACGTGTCCCAAACATATCAGCAGACTTCCTAATTGCGCTAACTCTCCCTGTGTACGTAGTCACCGGGGAAAGGAGCGTTTCTCAGCTGAAGCTGATAAAGTCACACAACCATGTTACAAGGGAGATTGGTGGATCTAGCTACGTGTCTGTTGATTCAGAGACTTCCTCTCAGTCAGTTTGCCAAAAAGACCAGCAAGACAAAGTTAAGCTTTAGGGGTTTAAAATCTATGCCGGATGTTAAACTGTTAATATAATTTTTATGAACTTGGTGTCCGCATGAACTCGGTAGTGTTGTAATTAATTAGTTTCTGTAAAAGTCCTAGGACACACTGGCAGAAAATGTGCAAAGAGAATGTTAATTTTGCAAAAACGTCGTGCCATGGTTGATTGAACAGAATGACGTATCGAGCTACGAGGGAGGCCTGAAAATGTATCTCGCCTAGGGCGCTGGAATGGCTTGCACCCTGTATATACCCATATACCCATATATCTGTTTTCCTCCATACATGACAAACCGCAAACCGCTTCATTTTGTCCTAAATTATTTAGCTAAAGCTATGCTGTGCAAGGGTCAACAAAATAAGAAGGGTCTGCACGTCTGCTCGTTACACAGGAAAAACAATTTTTCCATTTTCAGTCTGTTTTTAATGTAACGTGTCTCGTAATATTGGAAAGCATATCAGAAAACGTTCGTTGCAGGTAAAGAAGGTTTTGAACGAAGCAATAGGAAGTAATCATATCAAACCAAGATACGCTGGCAATCAGCTAGAAGTGAAATAGTGAAATTACCAACTTTTTAGACAAATGTTTCGAAATAAATCTCTGTTTCTTTGTCAAAAAATAAGAACTAAGGCATATTACTTTGCATGCTTGGTGCTTGCAACAAATGCTTCGATAGTGTTTTGTCTAGTGCTGGAGGATAAGGCATTTTCAGACTTAAAATTTAAATTAAAGTAGAAAAGTTAATGAAAGCAATATTTCCGACAAACCTGTTTTGGAAATAACAAAAATTTCTATAGGAAAGAATCGCGTTCACTAAACATGACTCTATTAACAAAAAACTGATGGCAGAAGAACACCAACTGTTTTTTAAAACATTTGTCATGAAAGTCATGGTTTTAACAGTCTTGCATGTCAGTATACAATAAATATCCCAATTTAGCAGTTGATATTGATCTCTTTCCAACTTGTTTTATTTCCATGCAATTTCGCAGGAAGTCGTGTGTTAAACTAAAACAAACTCAAATCCAACCTTACCACAAACGGTTTCATTCTGGGTCTTTGATTCTTTAACAGTCTTAGGTTTTCCAATCTATGTAGTCAGTTTTTAAATACAAACGATTTTATCTAACTTGTTTTTAGATTTTGAAACAATCTTGTAAAAGTTTACAACGCGTAGGAGTACGCAGTTGTCGCAGCGTTTGTACTCACCGGAACATGTTGTAGCTGCAGAAGGTGACTGCTGGAAACTCACTTCAGTGTTCAAATTTAGTTCGCATTTTGGATGTTGTTGGATAGGCCAGGTAGGACGAAAATGCTTCATAAATGACAAAGGAACATTATCCCATGTCAATTAAAACAACGAGAAGGTATAACAACCTAAAGAATTAATCTGAATAATCAGTTGCAATTTTTTATTGGTTTACTCTTTCTTTGATGTAAGCGAGGTCAGGTGCTGTGAAGAAATTAAGCAGTCGCCGATTCGAACTGTTTATGACCTTCGTCCCATGTTTCAGTCGTAGTGCCAGGCATGGATGAAGATGTATGGTTATGCAATTTATCAACGCGCAAGCGAATGGCCTATTCCATAAGTTAGCAAGCCTTACTGAACCCGTAACTTCTTTAAAGTACAAAATACAGTTGACCAATGCTTTGTAACTGTCAAAAGTCTTACTTACACTCTGTCACAAACTTTACTTTCGCAAGTCTGTAGAGACATTGGGAATATTTTCGCGGTTTGCATTAAATAACGCCTGCCATGTTTTTTGCTTTATTTCGCATTAGCTGGTGTTAGATGTTTTGAACATATTTTCCCGAACAACCCATACGACAAAACACATTCAATGTGTTTATCACGCCTGACAGATATTTTTTCTCAAGATCGAGGACGTTCATCAAGAACTAAATCAAACGAGCGATAAAAATGATTATTCCTGATCTTAAACGTTTCCCATCCTAAACCTTCCTTTTCGAGAATCTTAAGAAACAACAAACTCTTGCTGCATCTCACAAAGGGCGAACAAGAGAGTTTCTCAAATCATAACGCCAGGATAGTTTTCCTCACCAAATTCAAAAACATGTCTTTTTTTAACAAAAACATGTCTATTTAAGAGGATCCCGACGAAAGCTTCAAGGTCACCTTTTGATGCGCTACTGATATGGATCTCAATTTCCATTGACCATTACGAGTCTTGCTTTTTCTGCTTGTCGCCATCTTTCTCATCATTACTCTTCTTTTTTTTCTGCTTCTTTACATACGCATGTATGGACCCGGATATTTCGTCAAATTTTCTTCCCTGTTGGTTTTCATTCTGCGGTAGGCTGCACCACTAGGCTTTAATCGTTTAACTCATTCCAAGGGATCAAAAATAGAGAAGATGACGGCACACCTACTTTACAGATGAAAACATTTATGAATGTT
>JGI24159J19872_10005948_pt1 | contig 15811 bp, 10 predicted proteins | sample Ectturendosymbi4_FD_19872 | JGI IMG/M metagenome (IMG submission 19872) | reverse complement strand
TTTCTGCTTCATCATGCGTTTATAATTGCAGTGTGAAGGTAACGCAATGAGCCTAACAGCAAAGGGTGCCAGTCTTCCAAGCAAGTGAAACCTGGAAGATTTCACTCCAGTTTTGTGTTCTCCAGATGATCAAGCACACATGGGCGTCAGAAGGATTTTTTCCAGGGAGGGGCACGAAGGGATTTTTCAAAAATTTTTCTAGGGAGGCCAAAAGTGGTGCAATTTGTTTTTTTTCCCCTCGAAACTACGAATGTAACCATTTTTACTAAAATTTTCAAAATCCAGGGGGCCTTGACCCCCTTCCGAAGCCCATGCATGTACAGCCTACACTGCCCTGAAGAAGCCTACGTGATTAGGTTAGGGTTGGCATATCTGAAAAGGCAAAATTCCTCACAGTCTCAATATCTACTTTTCACGACAACAAACAAGCGCTATACGGAATTTTTCGGTGCAGCCAACTTACAACTTACCAACCCACCGCAAAAAAGCTAAATCAGGCAAAATTGTTTTAGTTAGACGCTGGAAGCAGCCAAATAGTAAAAGTTGAAGTTTTGATCATCACAGCACATGCACATTGTTTTAAGTTAAACGCAATTTACTAGCTGTCAAAATTCAGTACATTAGAACATTTTAAAAAATTATTTCCGGACACAAGTTTTAACATCGAAATTCCGGACATGTCCGGGAAATTCCGGACGTATGGCAACCCTAGATTAGGTGGGCGAACCTTTGGCAAATGCATGAAAAAATATTTATAGTATAAAAATACTAGGATATACATGAACATAATGTTTACCTTGATGAACACCTAGCCCAGCTTGGCTAGACCAGAGCAGGATACGCTGAGGGAAATATTTTTGTAAATCGCCTGCTGTTTGCTGTTGATATGTGTGTGTTTCCTTACAGGTTACAACAACATTCAGTGGTCTTCAATATATGCTGAATATTTGTTGGGATTATACCGTTGCACATGAAATTGTTTTTAACTGTAACAAGACAGTTGGTGAAGTTTTTCACTCTAAAACAGGGGTGGGCAAACTACGGCTCGCGATGGCATTTCGTGCGGCGATCTTTGTAGCAAACAAATCTGCTATAATAGACAAAGAAAATTATATAAAATTCAACGCTATACGTTTACCGGAAACTTGGTTAGTATCTGACGAAACATCTGGTACTTTTGGTTTTTGAACTTTTTCGTGATGTTTTTTTGGTGAATTTGCTACATTTTTGCCAACTATGGGTTGGATTAGTCAGTAATTGGATTAATTTATTCTGCCTGTGCGTTTTTTTGCTCTGAAAAGTCTTTTTTATATAGATTTTATGCTTTAAGAAAATGTTACTTTCCTTGCATCCAACGAAAAAGTTGTGCTGGAAAAAGTCGGGCTAACTTTACCTTGGTTGGTGCGACCCGCAGAGCAGTCACATGTAGCCTACATAGATAGCACATATTTCGAGTCTATGTTAACGTAATTTTATCGATTAGATTAGAATTCTCGAGATTTCATTTCGTCTATGTGTGCTACAGTGTCAATGTGAAATAAAACAATACAAAGTTCTAATAATATCAGGTTTTTTTTAAGGAAAATGTTAGGTACCTGCTATGGAGATGTAGGGACCCGATTTTCTCTGATTCTAGGGACCCGAAGCGGATCCCTAAAACACCTTAAAAAAACCCTGATAATATTATCATTAATTTGTATTTTGAAACGTAAATTGTAACTGAAGTAGACCAATGTGCGGTCCCCGGTAGCAATAAAGCTTTCAATGTGGCCCTCCGTAAAAACTGTTTGCCCACTTCTGCCCTAAATTTTAACCTGCCTGCAACACCAGTTGCATCTCTGAACGAACTAAATTTATGACGTAAATGTGAAGTTTGCTGACCAAGTCAAACATCTTGTTGATATTCAGAGGCAAGTGATATCACTTTATTTTCCAGCTAACAAGCCCAGGGGCACCTTTGCGCAGTGCCAGAGACGAATTTAGGGAGCGCGGGGCCCTAGACCATCATAGATTTTGGGGCCCCATGCAGGTGTGACCTATTTGGTCGCTTGTCTTAAAAACGTGAAAGTATGCCACTCTTACGTGTATTACCCCTCAAAATTTAATATTTTGTGGTGCCGACTTTGGTTCTACGATTGCCTTAGATCTTCGACAGAAATTAAAGCTTTTGCTTCATTCTTCTCAAAAACAAATGGCAATGCGATCTTTTCGTGGAATTTATGGCTCTTCTCTTCGTTACATTTCCGTGATTTTTAGCGTTTTTTGCGGGTTTATTTTTCGGATAGATACATTTTCATGCGAGACCGTGTTGCCGCCCTCGAAAATATCGTCAAGTTGTCGATCTCATTAGCTGTACGTAAACTCCTTTGTTATAGTTAACACATATTTTATAGACCAAACAAGCACATCCATTCAGTGAACACAGGTTCTATTTATGCCGTTTTTAAGTTGTCATTTTCCAAGCAATACAAAATATAGTGTGTTAATCCTCTATGCTATAGGCTGATGGTAAACAGCATGAAGACAAGTTTTGCACAGCCAAATATTTTCGCAACACCCTCTGCTCACCGTATGAAGTATGCCCAATGTAGACACGTTTTTTCAAGTAAAACTCACAAGAAACTGTTGTAGCTGATTTAGCTAACATCTAGAGCAGTGTTTCCCAAGCTTTTTAGGCTTGCGGCACCCTACAGAAGGAAAATATAATTTGCGGCACCCAGTGGAGAGCCCACAGCAATGAATTCTTTTAGGGTTTGATGACATTTTGCAAAAAGTATTTTTTGATGATATATTGAAAAATGCATTAGCGCGCGGCACCCCTGAGTATCGGAAATGCCCCCCCCCCCGCTGGGAATTACTGATCTAGAGATGCAACAAGCAAGCTCTGAATACTGGTAATCTAGTTGGAAACAACCAAACGTAGGATCCGCATCAAACACGATACAAATTTGCCTACTAAGGCTCAAATATTTCAGAAACAGTGTACTTGACAAATGGCTTACTACTACAGACCCTGTCTGCCGCAGTGACTAGGGATCTAATATTTCAGAAGTGACTGTATGATTTATTGCTATAACAACTTTGACAACTAAAACCCAGCAATGATAAATTAACTAACGAAATTTCATAAAACTTTAAAACTCTGCCTTTGCGATAAAACACTAGCTTATACAGAACAACAAGGTTCGCGGGCCATTGTGTCAAAATGACGTCACTTTATGAATATTTCTATAAATTCATAACCAAAGCGAGGTATGCGTGTTTTTTGTCACTCCAATCAAAATATCTCTCTAAGTCAGTGGTTCCCAACCGGGTGCCATTTACAATACTCTGGGGTGCCAAAATGGTGATACGTTTTTCAATGTATCAAGAAAATATGTTTTGAAAATGTCATCAAACCTTGAAGAAAATTGCTATGGGTTCGCCAGTTGGTGCAGAAAATGATATTTTTCTTCTGTAGGGTGCCGCAAGCCTAATAACGTTGGGAAACACTGCTCTAAGTCTTTCTGTAAAGAACATTTGAAACCGTTGCCACAGATAGCCCTCACTAGCACAAGCAATTGTATCCATCAAGAAGAGGGCAAATATGTAATTATCTGCATCAACCGATTCCAAATGTTTGCCACCAACATATCCAACAGTCACAGTCTATCACAAAGTTTTTTACGTGCCTTCAGGCAAGCGAAGTTATCAACCAGTTTTTCGCAGTTGAGGATGGCCGTAACATCAGATTCTAAAGCAAGGCCGACAGACACTGCAGAACTCCGAATGAAAAGCAGTACTGTCATTCTTGTATTGGTTAACAAACAATGTTGTCGTGTTATTACTGTACTGATAAGAGTCTTGACGTTTGCATTTTCGCTTGTTTCAAAGTAAATTGTGAAGTTATGCCTTTGCCCACTTTCCCAAATTTTAAGTTAGTAATAATTCGTTATAGGAAGGAGTTGCGCGGGGCCTCCAAAAGCGCAGGGACCTAGGCCATGGCCTATGCATAAATCCGTCACTGCTTTGGACGACCTTTTTGTTGCTCAAGACGTTTTTCATAACGCTGGTAACATACTTCGTTGATGATTTCTTTCACTAATTGTAGGAGTACATTTGTTATTAAACGAGGAAATTTTGTGCAATCTTGAAGTGCAGCGGGATCAAAAGTCCCACAAAAAAAAATAACCCCAATGATTTCTTCCTCTAATTGAAAATTTGTTTTTCAACTTAAATTCATAGGGTAACATAGAAATTTAAACAATCAGTCCTAACCCTTGTTTCACCAGTTTCTTCAGTTAGCATTAGAGCCAATAACATTATATATATAACCCCGACTATGATCTCATATGAGGAAATGAAACCGATTGAACATGTTCTCCTTCATCCGATATGCGTATTTTCTCACCTGATGTGCGCATGCAAACACTGTAATGTAAAGTTATGTTTATACTATTTATCACATTGAAGTTGCTGATGAATGCAGTGGCGTAGCCAGCCCAAAAAATTGGGGGGGGAAATTTTTGGGAGACCAAAATGTTTGATTTTAGGCGAATAACGCTATTTTGTTTGGAAAAACGCCTTTCAAAGCACAAAATGACTATATTTTCTAAAAATTTGGGGGGGCATGACCCCTTTGCCTCCCCTGACTACGCCTATGGATGAATGTATCACCTCACATAACCCAGATTTAACGCAATTTTTCATAATTAAACCTAGACACCCAGGTCGACTAGAAAAAGCAGATCTGGGTGAAAAAAAAAACGCAGTGGGAGCCCTGGTCACATGCTGACAAACGCCTAATTAGGTAAATTGAAGTGAATGTTTGATGATTTGTTGACATGTTGTTGTGACGCAATATAGACCAGCACTAGAGCAACCCGCTAGTAAGTTTCGCAACCTGTCTCTGCAACAGAGCTGTGGAGGTGGCGCCGGAGCCCGGAGCAATTTTGGATGGCTGGAGCCGAAGCCGGAGCCAGAAACTTTCAGATAGTGGAGCCGGAGCCTGAAATTTGGGTTCCGGTTCCACAGAGATATTTTGTGGTGCAAGCGACTTATACAAATAATATGATGTTTTATATGATTTTTTGGACCAAATTGTTCTGGAGCCGGAGCCAAAAACTTCTAGATGTTGGAGCTGGGGCCTGAAATTTGAGTACCGGCACCATCCTTGCTCTGCAAGCAATGAAGCAAAGCAGCGGACACGAACGAACTGCAATCTCATCGCTGCATGACACCAGAACAGTGATGCTGGCTCTTGTGCAGTACTAGTAGTGTCATACCGGCAAACAAACTGTCATTGCAACAATTAAATAAATTGATTGGAGACTAACTAGTTCACGAAACAGTTAATAGGTGTAACTATTGTACAGTTCCCATCGCAAAACTTCAGTCAACTAGTACGGTTGAAGTTGTTTTTGCGTGATATTTCGTTTAGAACGTTTTTTCTAAACAGTGTACGTTTTGATCTGCGAGAGAATGTAGACATATCTTTCCTTAACACATATGTGAATGGACGGTTTGTGCAGTGAAGATCTTCAGAGAGTCTGTGACAGAAAAGATTGCTGTGTAGTGTCACGGTAGCAAAAATATGTTTTTTTGTGATAAACTTTCTGTTTGAACAAATTAACCGCATACGAACCGCCGTACATGGTCACCCCCAATTGTCTTTGAAGTGTTAGCTGCCAAATCGTATCAGTTTTGGCTTTTTTGACCGATGCTTCTGCAAAGTTGAAACCAGGACAAGTGAAACGCTACGCAGTTGCGCTAAGCGTTTAGGGGGCCTCGCGGTCACGATTTTGCCCGGGGCCTCGCGTTCATTTAATCCGGCCCTGGTTGTGAATAATAATTTTTGTATCCTTGTGGTCTTCGACTACGGTATTAACCAGGGTCGTCGCCAGCGGGGGGGCAGTGATGCCCTGCCCGCCCATTTGAAATCTGTGGACCCCCATTTCATGTTTGGCCTCCCAGTTGCTGAACACATCTAATATTGTATTTAAGACATGTGGCCCTCCTTGTGGTTTTTGGCCCCCCTTCCTGCGAAATCCTGGCGACGGGCCTGCTATTAACCCCTGCCTAACATGTCAACCACGTGTCTGAGCCAAACACGTAAATAAATCAAAGTAAAAGAGTAAAGAGATGTACCCAACAAAGATAAAAAGTAGTGAAAAACCGTAGATACTTACGACTGGGGTTCCAAGTGACACAAAATGTAAAAATTTTCACCTCGTTTGCAAAACTTTTGCAGTTAAAGCATTCATTAGCTTTCCGTAACTGCTTTCTGCCATTGCAATAAACTTGTTTTGAGACACAGCGCACAGGTGTGCTAACAGCGTTGTCAAGCGATGGGTCTCTGTGACTTCAGTATAGTGCAATAAATCCTTGCAAACGCATATCTTTAATGTACCGCGGCTGCTGGTGCAACTCTATCGGCTGCGTTCCTCCATTCAAATCCGACCTCAATTCTTTTGCCAACTTTTATTGTCCAGTGCGAACGAAATGTACCAAAACGAGGAGACCAGCCGTTAACACAGACGATATTTGTAGTCGTCTCGTCGTACAAACATTTGCTCAGCGCTTTTTTTGCAAAGAGCGATTGAGTCCAGACTTTTCTCACGTGACAAACGCCAGCTGGTTTTGCTCGTTGCGCCACTCCACTTTTTTCTCGAGTGCAAACGGCTACAAGTAAACAAGTATGAAAACTGATTCGTACCGAGCTGTCTCCCTGCCCGGTCGCGTCCGCGTTGGATGTGCTTCAGCGCTTTCAACGTCATAAGCTTCGCAGTGGTTAAAAATACTGTTTGACAACTCCCTAGTGGCAAAATAGCCAAACAACATTTTAACAAATCTCAATTAAAATAAAAAACAAAAATAAAATATATCTAAGACTGCGTGTACAAAATTTATTTTCTGTGTTTTCGTACAATTTTGTAGCAATAAACTTCAAGCATTTTTACCCAGTGTGATGCTGTTGTGTGAGGAGACACGAACTCGTTATTTGCCTGCCCAAACCAGCTGACGCTGGTTTGCGCAATGCAGTCGATGGGAAGGGTTGGTTAAAGCAGTCAGTCAGCGTGGTCAAAGCTTTAGGATAACATACGTTGCTAAGCATTGTAGCTGGGCGTTTCAGTGTTTCAGTGGAAAAAGTATGGACTAATTGTAAAGACAGATGAGTTAGGACTGTTGCTTCTGTTGCGATTTTCGTCCATTTCTTGAGAATGCATTGCAGTCTGAGACACGGTTGTTGCATTTACAGTTGCGGCAATTGCGACAAACTCGCAGCCTGTGCCAGATGCCGGCGCCTTCATTATGAACTCTACTTGGTTACATAACGTGTATTAGTGCGAAGATAGGAAGGTAACAAACATGATATGAGTTTCCCAGCTATGAACCAGTCAAGTGGGTAGGCCTTTCCTAAGATTACGTTACTCTAGTGCAGTGTGGTCCAACTCTTTGACCCATAGGCCATTTTACAAATGTGACAACTTGCAGGCCACTTCCAACAAAATGATGTATAAAACAACAGGTTACAAAGATTTAAAACACAAAAGGGAAGATAATAATTGAATGCGTCATTGAAATTGTTACAGTTACACAACAGCAAACAGCAATTTATCACAAATCTCCTCAGTGTAAATGCCTGTGGTTGAGTCTTCTCTGACACTATCATTGCTACATCAACACCAATATTAGTGGTAGCAAGTCGGAGACTATCTTCCAGTGTTTTGTTTGCCATTCGATTTCTGTTTTTAGATTTAATTTGATTCATAGTGGAAAAAGTATTCTCACACGTACGTGCTGCCAGACATCGAGTGCATTTTTAGTGCAAAATCTTTCAATTTGGAAAATCTGTTTTTGCTGACTAATTTCCAAAAGCTCTCTTGTGTTTTAGTTTTTCTTGAAAGCAAGAATGAGTTGCACTGAAGCTCGCAGAGTTTGAGCTGAAATTCTGGTAGCTGTTGTCTTGACATTAACATCTATAGGACTGTTGTACAAATGGAGGTTAGGTTTTGATCTATCAAAATACTTAAAATCTAATCTCAAACTCACAAGATAAAGCCTCAATCTGAGTCAATGTCTTCCATAAAACAAGAACATTCCACTTCAAAATCATCTGTCATAAGTGCATGCAACGAATCGAAGTATGACAGATTGTTATTTTTCAAACATGTAGCAAAAAGGCGCAGTTTTCTCTGGACAGTTTCAATGTTCCCAACTAAATGTGAAATATTTTGATTTCACCCCTGCAACTTCAGGTTCAACACATTCATGTGCATTGTCATGTCTGTAAAGAAAGCAAGTTTCTTGCTAAGGAAGTTTTTTATCACACAACTGAATTTGGTATGTTTGTGTTTCACCCAATTGTTCTGTTTGAAGAAAAAAAAGGATATCCTTCCAAAGACCAAAGAAATGCTATAGTACTTCCCTAGCAGTAAGGCATTTCACATTTGTATACGCAGTGGTAGGTCACTAAATTCTGCATTTAACTCTTCTAGAAAAGTTATGAAACACCTGTGCCTTGTTGCCGCTTCTAATTAAATTCACTATTTGGATGACTGTCTTTATGACATCACTTGTTTGTAACATCTTTCCACAGAGTGCTTCTTGGTTGATTATGCAATGTAGTGTTATACAATCCACAGCATTTTTCATAAGCAAACCAACTAATCCTGTGTTATTAACAGTCATAGCTTTCGCACGATCAGTTACGATACACGAACATTTTTCAAACCCGCCATGATGATTAATAACTGACTCAAGAGCAGCATAAATATCTGAACCTTTTGCACCTTAATTCAAAGAACACATTTTGATCAGTTCTTCTTGCACAGTAAAATTCTCATCTACAGTATGTGTGAATATAAGAAGCTGATTTGTGTCACTTATATCGATACTCTCATCCAATGCCAATGAAAAATATATGGAGTTTTCCATTATACTCTTTAGCTTTAATGATATATGTTTGCCCAGGTCACTTGCTCTTCTCATAACAGTTTGAGACAGTGATGCAGTTTCAAAGTTTCTGGCAACCTTGTCTTCCCCAAAAACATGTGACATTTTTATTGCACATTGTTTTACCAATTCACCATCTCTAAACGATCTATTTTTCTTTGTCAACATCAGAGCAATTTCATAAGATGCCATTGTACTTCACTACTTGTTGCTTGTGGTTTTATGAAATTACTTTGAACATTTTTATGTTTGTGATATTCCCTCTTAACACTTTCGTAGCCAGGTTAATTCAAGCGGTTCATGCAAAAACAGCTGGATCACAGGTGGCTTTGTGTGGGAATTTCTCGTGTCCGGTAAGCGCTATAGACCCAGTGAAAGGCTCAAAAGACTCGGCAAGTCTTGTAGTTTGCACTCAAAAAAAATTTTTAGTTGGGGTTGAGGATTTTTGTGAGTGACGTTGTAAGTGGGGGGCTTTTAGGCCACCTTGGCCCACTTCACCTGGCCCTAAGCCCAAACCGTTAGATGGTAGTATTTCGCTGAAGTTTTTGTTGGAAACTAAGCTACAATCTGAGTCTTTTGATACTTTGGATAACGTGCTGGGGTTTCGGGTTCAAAAGTTATCAGTTAAAGTAACAAAAATATTTGATTAATTAGATAATTAATTTGTTTATTTTAGATCATAACTTTTGAACCAGAAATGCCAAGTCGATCAAAGACTCGGACTCGAGCTTAGTTTCCAAGGAAAACTTCAACGAAATACTTTGGGTTAGCGGTTGGGCCTCAAGCCAGGTACCATGAGCTAAAATGGCCCAAAAACTACTTCACTTATGACATCACTCACAAAAAATCCGCAACCCCTACCAAAAAATTTTTTTTCGAGTGCTGACTAGAAGACTGGTCGATCCGTTTGAGGGTTTAAACAGCTCTCTAGCGCAATCAACGGAGGAGCTATGGCATTGGTAAGGCAACTGACAACTGCTGGTTTGAGGCTGATTTCGAAAAGTACGAATGTATCATACCCCGGCTCTCAAAGTATTAAGACTGATGGCAACATCAATTCATTAATTCCCATAATATTTTTCATATTGCATTTTGATAAGCCATAATGGCTTGCCATTATTTGTGATAATGAAATAATTTTCCAACCTCTTTTTAATAAATACTCTGCCTTTGTCAGCAGCTTTCTTTTCTTGTTTCCATTTTTAGCAAATTTTAGGATATTTTCAAATTACTATTCCTACTATACGCTAAAACTCTAATTGTCTCTCTTACTCGCTCAGACTATTTTACTACAAGCATTGGCCTACTCACTTTTCAATAGCGAGCAACATACACACGACCATAGATTCTGTAAACAATTCTGTGATGCAGTGATGATTTGTTGGAATGATTACAAAGTCCTCCAACTGCAAGCCCGATTTTCAGAAGTCTTGTTGAACAAAAAATGCCTGAAGTATAATGCTCAATTACTATGTGTGTGTTATCCTCAGTCTACATTCTAGTCTCGTGCCATTAATATCGTGCATTTTTATTTAAGGATGTTATGCTTGTTCTAATTAAAAATATCTACTGTAACAAACAAAACATTAAATCAATACTGAGAAAGCTTGCTGGCCACATGTGGCCTGCGGGCCTATAGTTGGACCACGCTGCTCTAGTGCTTTATATGGCAAGTGTGGTTTATATAGAAGACACAATAACACCAACAATGCACATGATTATGATAAGTATATTGGTGTGTTGGATAAAAATCCCATGTTTCAATGCAAAGACTTGGAAAGAGGCCATTTGGTACAGTATACAGGAAACAATGCATATGACATAATGAAAATGGTAATACAATAGTATAGACAAAGGCACAAATGTTAAATCAAATACGTAGCAAACATTAATGTAACACAGATGATATTGGGCAAGCATTAGCAATGGGTGAAGAGGTGAGCTATGTACAAAAGCATCTGGTAGAGATTTGTGAAAGTTAGGTGTTACATTGTCAGACCATAAGTGCCAAACATATCTGAGTTTAAGGAGCTAAAGGAATTTCAGTGTTTGTTTTATGCTTATCGAGATCAAGGCAAAGCTTTGCAATTTAAGTAAGATGCTGTTTAGAATGTTATGTCTGATTATCATCTGTACTTGATTTAAATGGTGGTCTTATGTGCTTGATGGCAACAATAAATGTATTTTAACAGTATGTGATGATTAATACTTAAAATAGCCTAGGCTTAGTGTATGGTTAAAACTGTTGGTGAATGATGCTGAATGTATGGAATCAATCAGCAAATTTTTAATAGGGGATCAATTTCATGTAAAATTACAGATCCTCAGTCCTCACATGTAAACCTTTTTTTGCCTTAAGCTTTGATAATTAAAATTAGGCTGGTCCTAGATTGATTAAGTGACTAAAGTGTTTTTGCGTGTTTTGGAACTGGCCTAAGTTGGCGTAATACTGATCTTGGCCGGCCTAAAACACTTGGGAATCACTTGTGTATTTATTGAAAAATGTTATCATAAGTTGATTATTTATAAAACTTGTTGAAGTTTGGCATGTTGTAAAAGATTAAATTTTTGACTTAAGTTTATAAAACAATTATATGTACTTCTTGCTGGTTATATTTTAAATTTTTGAAAAAGTCAGTGTTGTGAAATTAAACACATGTATGTTGACTATTTTTCAAAAAATAATAATGCTTGTTGGTAATTTCACTGAGCCCAGCACATGTTAAAAGGTTCAGTATAGGATTGGCACCATAAAACTGTTCTGTGAGAGAACTGAGGTTATGGCTGAGTTTACATTTGGTAACAATATCAACAGAAAAAAATTTTAACTACCTCAACTTTTGCTACATGCAAATTATAGGTATAATCTCTAAAATGCAGATGTATCATGGCTCAAAAGTTTTTTTTTATGCACTAACTTAGCTGAATATTTATGTTTGATAATTTTTTTGTTATTTGTATAGATAAAGCGTTTATGAGACAGTGAACCTTGTTCTGTTTCCACAAAATCTCTTTCACGTTACACGATTTTCTATTGTGGTGGGATGAGCCATCTATGTAATTGGAGCAACAGTTCCATTTGGACTACCGCTGCATGGTTTTGTTTCATTGTTAAAGTGGCATTTGGTACCAGTAGAGCCGGTTCTTCATCTGGAAATAATAATAATCAAGTGAGTAAAATTTTACTTGTATTTAGTGCATTTTTTATCAGTTTTTTTTAGTTATTAGGTGTTTATCTTTTTAAGCATGTCAACTGGACTTATGTATTGTTATCATATGTTTGTGCATAAAGTCCATATAATTGTTATGTTGAGGTTACTGTGTTGCTTGACTGTTAGAAAATATTTGAAGATTTCCCATATGCAAGCTAACATCTTAGTACTTGTACTTGCATAGCTGTTGTAGCTTTGTGCCAATAAAGCAAAGAGCTTGTTCACTTTGATCTTGCTGCAGCTTGGTACCTATTGCTTCATGGAGTAATAATTCATGAGCTAAGATACAAAAATCTACCGGGATAACAGTTCGTTGGTTTTCATTGTCTTCAATTCTTATTGGTAGTACTTAAAACCATTGCAAAAATTGAAGTGTTATTTGCATGCAAACAACCTCAAACATCTAGCTGGCATTTGTGATTGGTTGGTTTTTCTATGATCTGTTTCAAAAAGGGGTGGGTAATTAAACTTCATGGCTCTTTTGTAGGTGTAGGTTGAAGTTGTTGCTTAGAATGTGTTCCTAGCTTGTAATGCAAAGTGACCTTGCAGTTTTTCTTCATCAGTATTGGCACATGCTACTTTTACACTTGCTGTGTTGCAATAATCATAATGTTAAACCAAAAATTATCTTGATACTTGATCAAACATTGATCACCTGGTATACCGTAACCACACAGTATTAGGATTTTTGTTTTTTGACCAGTTCTAGTTACTGGTGGTAGCAGCATCGACTTGCAAATCGTACTTGTACAAAACTGCTATGGGAAGACTGGGGGACCATCTGTTAGATTTCCCAAGTAGTGGGAGAGCGTCTGGGGAGATGGTAAGTAAATCAAGCTTACAGGTATGCTGGCATAGTGACGATGCTGTACTTGAGTAATTCAAGTCTGTGCGTGAATGTCTCGTGATGTTTGTTAAGTGTTGTTAGAATGATGTAACAACTACATCAGTAAACGAACTCATCCCTATAGGTTACCTGGTTAATTTGACCTGATATGTCTGCAAGAGCAAGTCAATGGCATTTCATTTCTGTTGTTTACACTGGAAAGCACATTTTGTAAGAAACCAGCTAGCAAATTTATTTCATGGTGTAGCTTCAAAAACTTTGTATGGAAAATGATAAATTCTATCTGATAAAGAGGGTAATTTATTGTGTTAATGTCTAAAAAGCTGTTTATGGGATTTCTCACTCTCCAAAAATAATTCTCACTTACTGACTAAAAAGTTATCTAGGTCTTTTAAATAGGTAGCCTTTTACTGAGTTATTTAATGAACAAGATTATTTTTTATTTTGTTACATTCTGAGAGTGAGAGGCATTACACTCTGAACAATGCATGCATGCCTTAGAAATTATTTCTCAGTTTAATTTAAAGAAATGCTCATGGAAATGTTATTTTTCCCATCTGCATACTGGTAACTTTTCAAGTTTATCGGGGAACACTGGCATTGTGCTTACATTTTAAGTGAAAAACATTATAAGCAATTAGGGCAAAAGTTGGTCATGTTGATTTTATATTTTTGTCAGCTTTAGCCATTGGTTCATCCAGTTTATTTAGTTTTTCATATAAGTTTATACCTAGAGTTTTGGGCCCAAAGCTATACCATTGCATTTAACTTTTTCTTTGCTCATCAATTTCTGCTAAATGAAAACCTTTAGCTGATTGCCTAAAAGTAGTTTTACTCAAAAGTTTCTTGATGGAAATAAAGCCCAAACAAGGATTTCAATTGTTAAACTCGCTATTTCGCTTCATAGTTTTTGTACATAATTTCAAGAGATAAAAATTACAATTGGTATCCAATAGATGCTAGATCTGTTTAGGTCAGCCATGTCCAACCGAAATTGCTTACTGAGCCAAAAATTATTCAACCATCATAACCAGGGCCGCAAATTGAATGACATTAATGAGGGTGAGAAAACTTAGTTTAAACTAATGTACTGAAAGTGTTCAAATCCTAAGTGCAATGTTAACAACTGTTTGGCACCTCTAAACACTCCGTAAGTATTATTTCATAGGATAGTTTTTTTGCCAATGTAAGGGTAGAAATCAGAAAACTAGTAAAAAGTTTTGCAACAAGGTGTCAGTAGACGTATGGAAATCCCCCAGCACGCAGTGCAGACGTGATAAAGTGGCAGTGAGGACCACCTGCATCAAAAATATCAAATTTAAGATTATCAAAATACAAACTGGTTGTCAGTTACTACAGTGAAAACCTATTGGGCTGCACACAACCTTCGACTGGGTCGCATGCGGCCCTCCTAGGGTTGGACATAGCTGGTTTAGGTACATAACCCAGTGTCTGTATCATAAGTACCAAGTATATAAAGATATATAGGCCCATATGGAAAGCGATAAAAAATTCATCTATGCAAGGATGTACAAAGCATCATTTACTATTTTTCAAATTGCAATGCGCTACTCGTGTGTGAATTTGGCATTAGTTTTATTACAACCTGTTGTAGCACATCTATCTTACTCAGCCTAAAGTTTTATTTGTACCTTTAATCAATGTAAATGAATACAAAACTTCACATATAAGCTTATTTTTGCAAATACCTGTGATAAATGGGAGCTTCTAGGTTGACTGACAAATGTTGGCTTACATTCAGTTTAGAATCAGCATTTAAATAATCTGCCTAAGCACCTGCCTGTGATGCACGATTTTTACAGAAACGCATGATCATGAATACCAACACAATACCATTAACTGTAGTACCAGACAGTGCATTTAGCAGGGATTTGCTAGTGTGGTCTTAAACTAAACTTTGATTCCATGAAAAGTCTAGATAGTTTTAGACAGTTTGACATTACCTGAATGCATCATGTAGTAAAAGCTGACATAAATCATTGACCAGTGGTTTTGTTTTAATTCACAGCCCATTGGTTGAGAAACACTGTTGCTGTAAACACTTGTTTCTATTGACATATATATACACTCTGCTTGAGCTTTGTGAATCAGTGTTTCATAAAGTATCAGGATTATTGCCATCTCTTGCAGAAGTTCATTTTTATATGGATCATAATTTGTCTCACTCTGAACTAAATATTAGCAGGGTTGCGAAGTTGGAGATAAAATGTCTTGACTCTGTCCTTTCCAAAATTTCCGACTTCTTAACACTTTGAGAGCCGGTCTACAATATATTCGTAATTTGATTTCGGCCTAAAAAACAGCAGTTTTCGGTTGCTTTACCAACGCCCTAGCTCCTCTGCCACTTGCGCTAGAGAGCTGTTCAAGGGCTCAAACGTATCGGCCAGTCTAGTAGATTGCACTCGAAAAACAATTTTTTGGTTGGGGGGTGCGGATTTTTTGTGAGTGACATCATAAGTGAAGTAGTTTTAGGGTCATTTTGGCTCATGTTGCCTGGCCTAGGGCCAAAGTGTTTCGCTGAAGTTTTCATTGGAAACTAGGTCCGAGTCTTTTGAGCCTTTAATTGACTTTCTAGCGTTTCTGGTTCAAAAGTTATGATCTAAAATAAACAAATTAATTAATTATCTAATTAGTAAAAAATTACTAACTTACATCACAACTTTTAAACCCGAAACCCCAACAGGTCAACCAAACTATCAGAAGACTCGGATTGTAGCCTAGTTTCCAGTAAATACTTCAGCGAAATACTACCACCTAACGGTTGGCGCCCAGGGCCAGGCAAAGTGGGCCAAGGTGG